>Ga0224507_10000087_pt1 | contig 34327 bp, 17 predicted proteins | sample SF_Jan12_sed_USG_3_FD_170159 | JGI IMG/M metagenome (GOLD analysis project Ga0224507, IMG submission 170159) | Sediment microbial communities from San Francisco Bay, California, United States - SF_Jan12_sed_USGS_13 | ecosystem: Environmental > Aquatic > Marine > Sediment | place: USA... | reverse complement strand
AGACCGTCGAGGTCAAGAAGGGGCAATACCTCAGGACAAGGATCGGCCAGGAACGCGAGAAGATGGGGCCGCACATGATCAGGATGACCAAGGGCGCCCTCCCGGAGTACATCAAGCTGACGCCCTTCCAGGATCTGAGCTGGAGGGTGATGGGAGGTTACGCGTCTTCAAAGGAGGAGGAACGCCAGAGCCTGGATGATGACCTCCTGAGGGCGCACATGAAGATCAGGCCAGAGGAGTACTACGCATACGTCATGATGGCCACGGTCGTGATGGCTATAGTCGGCATATGCGTCGGCATCGGGGTCGGAATCGTCTTCATGGGACTCATCGGGGTTTCCATGTTGGTCCGGATCATGGTCGCCGTACTGGCGATATTCCTGCTCCCGATAATGACTTACTTCATGTTGCTTGGTTCACCAGCGTCTAGAGCCAAAGCCCGGGCCCGAGACATAGACAGGAGGCTCGCGGCCGCGATGAGCTTCATATCGGCGATGGCGTCAGCTGATGTCAACATCGACGTGATATTCAAGGAGCTGTCAAGGCAGAAGGTCTACGGCGAGATATCTGCAGAGGCGGCTTGGATCACCAGGGACACGGAGCTGCTGGGATCCGATATCCTGTCGGCCATCAAGGGCGCAGCGAAACGGTCGCCTTCGGCGAAGTTCCAGGATTTCCTGCAGGGCGTGATTACCACATCCACCTCCGGCGGGCAGCTGAAGCCGTACTTCCTGCTGAAGGCCGAGGAATACCAGAAGGAGAACAAGCTCGCCCTCAAGTCCCAGATGGAGACACTCGGGATGTTGGCGGAATCGTTCGTCACGGTTGTCGTCGCGTTCCCGCTGTTCCTCGTGCTCATAATGGCGATCATGGCCATCGTCGGTGGGGGCGATTCGAGTTTCATGGTAATGATGCTGTACGTCGTCGTGCTCTTGATGATACCGATGTCGCAGTTCGGGTTCATATTCGTCATATGGAACATGTCAAAGGAGAGTGCCGTATAGATGTCTCCTGAGGCGAAGAGCAAGAAGGAGGCAGGCAAGGAGAAGGCCATGAAGCAGCTCCTTGGCTCATCGGAGCAGGCGGACCGCACGAAGACCGTGCTGGTGGTTTCCGTGGCACTCGTGGCTATGTTCTCATTCATGGCGGCACTCGATTTCATGGAAAGCCTTAACCTGCCGCTCGACCCCATCGATTACGTGATTTTCGCGATGCTGGCGTTCTTCGGCCCGTATGGCTTCTACGTTAGCACCAAGGAAAAGCACATACAGGAGATCGAAACGCGTCTCCCGGACTTCCTGCGAGACGTGGCAGAGGCCGGCAGGTTCGGAATGACCCTGGCCGACTCGATAGTGGTCGCGTCGTCAGGGAGGTACGGCAGGCTGACGCCCGAGATCAAGAAGATGGCCGCCCAGATAGAGTGGGGCGTGCCTGCCTCGGAGGCGGTCCAGCTGCTCTCCGAAAGGGTGAAGACGCCTCTCGTGAACAGAATGGCCTCAATCATCCGCAAGGCGAACGACGCCGGCGGCAACGTTGCGGACGTCCTCAGTATGGTCTCCCGCGACGCGAAGGAGACCATCCTCACCCAGGAGGAGAGGAGCGTGACGATGTCCACTTACGTCATGGTCGTGTACATCTCCTTCTTCGTGTTCATAGCCACGATAATCATACTGCAGTCGCAATTCCTCCCCAAAATGGAGGAGGCCGGCCAGACCGTCAGCGAGCAGGCGGAGGAGCAGGGGCTCAGCGAGATACCAGGGGTCAACATACAGGTCTCCATCATCCCAGAGGTTTCGTTCGTGTTCCTGCTGTCAGTCATAGTCCACGCTGCGGGTGATGGCATCCTGGCGGGAGTTATACAGAGGGGCAGCATTCCGATTGGCATGAGACATAGTTTCATCATGCTCGTGGCGGGGTTCCTGACCCTGAGACTGATGTTTGCGTGATTCCGATGACCGAAACTGAGCAACCCATTGACACAAGAGGCGAGGCGGCCGAGGACGAAACGAAGGAGAAGGACGAACAGGCGCGGGGACGCGCGGGCATCATGTCGTCCTACTATGGGTTCCTCCGCAGGTTCAAGGCCAGGCCCGTGAAAATCACCATATCGACCAGTGAGGCCAGAACGGACATGAGCCAGATCACGGAGATACCGAAGATAACGGAACCCAACATAGACGAGGTCGAGATCCTGCCGGTCAAGAAGAACTACTCCTACGTCCGGATAAGGTACGATAACATCGCCAACGAGTACACCTACGAGGTCATCGAGCCCAAGCTCACTGCCGACGAGACGGACGTCCTCGAACTGCTGAAGGACCTGCTGGTCGCGTCGGTGGAGCGGATGACCGGGGAGCGAGAGGAGAACCGCGAGAAGTATCTCCGACGCATGACCGAGGAGCTCATGGCAAAACTCAACATCACCCTTCACCCGATATCCAAGGAAAGGGTGATGTACTACATCCTCAGGGACTTCATGGGTTACAGGGCCATCGACGTAATGATGATCGAGCCCAATGTGGAGGACTGTTCGTGCGACGGCGTAGGCGTGCCATTGTATATCTACCACCGGAAGTACGGCTCCATAAGGTCCACTCTCAGGTTCGACGACGAAGAGGAACTTGACGGCTTCGTTGTCTGGCTGGCGCAGAGGTGCGGCAAGCACATATCGGTTGCGAGCCCGCTTCTCGACGCGACCATACCCGACGGTTCCAGGCTTCAGGCCACACTGGGTAAACACGTCACCAAGCGTGGTTCTTCGTTCACGATCAGACGGTTCAAGGAGAACCCGTTCACCCCCCTTGACCTGCTCAAGTTCAAGACGATGAGCACCGAGATGATGGCGTACCTTTGGCTCAGCATAGAGCACGGGCAATCCATGCTCGTCTGTGGCGGGACCGCGAGCGGCAAGACGACGACATTGAACGCGGTTCTGCTGTTCATACCTCCACAAATGAAGATCGTGTCGATCGAGGACACGCGCGAGTTGAACCTCCCACACGAGAACTGGGTGCCGGGGCTCACGAGGGAGGGCTTCGGAGGCAAGAGCGCCATAACCGGCAAGGCCTCGGGAGAGATAGACATGTTCGACCTTTTGACCGCAGCCATGAGGCAGCGGCCCCAGTATCTGATGGTGGGAGAGGTCAGAGGCAAGGAGGCGTATGTCGTGTTCCAGGCCATGGCCACCGGCAAGACCTGTTACTCCACCTTCCACGCTGAGGACGTCCAAGCGATGGTCCACAGGATGGAGAACGACCCGATCAACCTCCCGAGGGCGTTGGTCACAGCGCTGAACATAGTGTTGTTGCAGGCGCAGGTGAAGGTAGGCACCAAGATGACGCGACGGGTGAAATCGCTGACCGAGATCGTGGGCATCGATCCAGAGACCAACGAACTCATAACGAACTCCGTGTACTCGTGGAATCCCGCGGACGACACCTTCAACTACAGCGGCCACAGCTACGTTTACGAGAAGGTCAGGATGGCCAGGAACTGGGCACCCAGGGAGATGGAGCGCGAAATCAAGAGACGCGTCGACATCCTGGAATACATCAAGAAGACTGGCATCGACAACCATCGAAAGGTCGCCACGATCATCTCCGCGTACTACAAGGACCCGGAGAAGGTCATGAAAGAGGTCCGGGCGAAGCTCGCGGAAGGCAAGGAAGGCCTGCCGCCAGTGTGATCGACTTCTGCAGACACAGAGAAGATGGCAAATGATCGGATGGGGCCGTCTGCGCCCGACCCGCGCTGCATGCCGTCACCTCGTAACGAGGTGTAGTATCTGACTATCCGATGAAGCATGAAGCTCGTCTGAAGACCATCGCAAGCGGGCACCTGTCGATCGAACGTTCAGACGCCCGCCCCCATAATGGCACATTTCAGCGAATAATCCCAGATGGGAAGACGAGAGTTGGCGATCGCGGGGCGTGAAGACAGGAAAATTGGAGGAAATGGTTTGATGTCGACCGCTCGCAGCGGCCGACGTCTCACGATTCGCCCTGGTCGTCCTTGTCCACAGGCGTCCGGATGATCTTCTTCGGGACGACTTTGCGGTCTATCGGCCTTCTAACGACCATTTTCGGCGCCGCGGCGGCTCCGCCCTCCGGAGGTTTCCTGGGCGGAACCTGTGCCGGCTGCTCCGGGGCCTCCCCTTCAGGCAGCGCCTCAGGTGCGGCGGTTTCCTCAGCGGGGGCGAATATCGTGCCGCACTTGTGACATACCGTCGCCTCACGTGGGTTCAGGGTTCCGCAGACCGTGCAAGGCACAGGGCCTTCCTTGCGCTTCTCCTCCTCCTTTGCGAGCCAGTCCTCGAAGCTCACGTAGGTGGGCTGTGCCTTCCACCACTCCTCGAAGCGCTTCTCGCTGAACTTCTTGCCAAGCTCTTCCTTCGCGAGCTCCCTGTACTCAGAGGCCATGGAGTCGTACTCGGCGCGCATGCGGTCCAGGTAGTCGAGGTCCTCACCCTCGGGCTCACCAACGAACTTGACGCCGCAGTTCGGGCATTCTGTCGCGCTAGACGGGACCCACTGGCCGCATTCCGAGCACTTCATCGTGCCCGCCTCGAACTCGACACCGCACTTCGGACACCTCTTGCTTGCTGCGGGTATGAACGAACCGCATTCACCACATTCAACTAGCTTCCCGAGGCCGTACACGTAGGTGTACAGCGTGAATCCAACCACTACTGCCACGATTACAGCTATCACGATGATCCAGATGAGCAGCGGTATTCCGCCGCCGCCGGCTTCACCGCTTATGCTGAATGCTTCGGAGTGGTATGTCTCGTCCTGTATGATGACACCAAGAGTGTACTGTCCGCTCGTGAGGCCCTCGGGTATGTTGATGGTCGATGCCAGAGCGCCACTGGCGTCTGTGCTCAGGGGACCCTGGACGGTGTTCGGTATCTGGATTCCAGACGAATCGTACAGTGCGACCATGACGTCTGGCAATTCCTTGACGGCTGTTTCGTCATCCTCGTAACTGACCGTTACGGACACGACTATCAATCCGCCCGTCTCGTACTCCGTTGATTCTGGGAAGACGCCGACGCTGACCTCAAGCGCCTCCACGACGAAGTCTATTGCCGCGATATTGTTGGTCTCGTTCGATTCGTCGATGACGTCGTTCGGATCGACATCGGCCCAAATCGAGTACGTGTCTGGCGTCGTGAGGTTGATCATCCAGTCGATGGTCACCAAAGTCATGTTGTCGGCAGCCACCTCGGTTATCATCACCGTTTCGATAGTGTATGTCGTTATGCTCGACGTGTCAATGCCGATGATCATCGAGACATCCTGCGCAGCCCTTGAACCGAGGTTCTCGACTTCCACGGTTATCTGCACAACCCTGCCGAACATCTGCTCGGTAACCTGGTTGCCGTCGTATGCGATTGAAATGCCGCTGTCGGCGACATACAGATCCGGGCGAACATCCGTCACGGTCAACGTGCCGCTGACTCTGTTGTTGTCGTAACTCTGCTCCATATACGACTCGGAGGGGTTGGCCACAAGCCAGATGACGATGTCCGTGTCATCGACCACCATCGGCGCTAGGTATGTGAACTCAGCGACGCCGACGTTCATGCCTTCGCTGAACGTGCCCAGGACCGTCGTCACCATGATCGGGTCGCCAACGACCTCAGCGAGGTACATCCCCACAATGGGGTTCGTCACCGGTGCGGGCTCCAGGTTCCTTATCGTCGCCCGAACCACGACACTGTCGCCTCCGGCGACCGTTGAAAGTCCAGAGACGAACTGGAACTCGGTGAGCTGCAGGTCAGGATAATCGTATACCTGTGCCTCGAACGATACGTTGTTGTCGGTGAACTCGCTCTCCGGAATAGACCGGTTCTCGTTCACCAGCACCGATATTATCTGGGTTCCTGTGTCCTCAGGCGTCCATGTAACAGACGCGGTCACGAGTTGACCAGGTACTATCGTCTCGATCGTGTCTGTCCCAATCAGGAACTCCGGGGCCACTAGGTCGATCGACACGTTGTAGAAAGTCACGGGCACGTTGTAAGCGGTGTTCGTTCCGTCGTTGTACACTTTCGCGTACACGACGCATTCCGAATCCACCACGGGGGACGCGGGTGTCGTGCCCACTCCGTAATCGACCATGACCTGCAAATCGGGCAGGTTCTGAACGGTCACAAAGCAATAGCCTATCGCGGGCGCGTCGTCGATCTCATTGATCTCATCCGCCTGGTCGATGACGACCTTTATCGTGTGCTCATCCGGATCCAGCGGGTATCCCGCTATCCAAGGAGTCGTCACGTTCGCGGTCGTTCCTGGCAGAACCTTCGAGTACACGACAGATTCGAACAGCACATCGTCGTCGTAGAAGTCAACGCTGACGGCATAAGCCACCGACACACCGGTGTTCTCCACCTGCGCGGTTATCATCGCTTCCTGCTCGTTGAGTGGTGACTCGGGGGTACAGAATACCCCGGTCATGCTGTCTATCTCGAGATCGGGCAACGCCGTGCTGATCGTCAGAAGGGCGTATGTGGCGTTCATGCCCAAAGGCTCCGTATAGGGCGACACGCCAACCGATATCTCCTGGTCGGACTCATAGGCGACGGAGTCGTACCAGTATGTCGCGTTGACCCGGTAGTTGCCAACGAACGTCGATCCGGACGCAGTCAATATGCTTCCAAGTGAGTTGAGTCTGGCCACACCGGATGAGTCCGAAACGGCCGTGGCCCAGAACGTCTGGTTCACGAAGAACCTCGCGAACACGTCGACGCCCGGGAGTGGCTTGGAGTTGCCGTCCCAAATCGTCACGTGTATCCAACGGTAGATGAGCGCAACTGCATCATCTTCGACCTCTATCGACGGGACGCTGGTGTTGGTGAACGATCCCAGAGTGCTGCCCGATAGGACTGGAGATGCGCTCAACACACAGTCGTATATCTCCATCTTCGCCAGCGAGTTCCACGAGGTCGTTATGTCGCCTCTCGTCATCGTTGAGTCGACGAGCAGAATCGTGGCGTCCTCCCTCGCGTAGATGCTGATGCCATCCATCTCCGAGTTGACGACCTCGAGCGTGCCGTGACCCTGAACCACTATGTCTATAGGCAGTTCGCTTGTCACAACCGCGTTCTCGAACCTGAGCACACCGTAGCCATCGACGTATATGGTCCGCTCGTTGGCGTAATCCTGCACCAGGAGGAACTGTGAGTCGAGTATGGTAAGCTCGCCGTCGGATGCGACTATGACATCTCCGGCGTGATAGTAGCTCATGTCCTCTATGACAAGTGTCGTGACGAGCTCATCGTCCTCGGTCAGATACGGCACGACGAGCCATTTCGATATGTCCGGACTCGGAACGGATATGCCGATTATCTCTACCTTGAGGCTCTCGTGCTGGTCGCCTGACTCCATCGCTGGATACGGCGTGAATGAGAAGGCCTCCGCGGAGCTGTAGGTAACCGCGTCAATCACGGCACTGCCCGTGAATTCGTATGTGCCGACGAACCATGAGTTGGACGAATCATCGCTTATGTCTGTGAGGTAGGGTATCACGGCTTTGCCGTCGGCCTTTGTCGTCATGAATGTCTCGGCCGTCTCGCCCATGTAGTCTAACACGTCCGCCTCAGGGGCGGCAGAGATGCCGGCAGATGTATAGTAGAACGCCTCCTGGCCCTCGAGCGTTGTCCCACCAGTGAAGACTGCGCTGAACGTCACTTCAGAGATGGGTGTCCCGTCCCCATCTGCAACGACTGGGACTCCGTACTCGTCGGCGACGGTGGCGTTCAGCCATCTGTATACATACACGTTACCACCGACGGAGAACACGACCCAGAGGCTCTCGAACTGGACGGTGTCTCCACCGCCGTTGACGAATTCCAGGTCCATTGTGCGGAGGGCACCTACATTGCCAATGAGTGCTGGGTTGAGGGTGGCAGTGGCGACTATGCCTGGAGCGTCTCCTGTAGCTGGCAGGATAGTCGTTGGCGTGTAGCTTCCGACGCCATCCAGACAGTACCCGACCGCGTTGGCTGTTGTGTACGAGGATCCGACGGAATACTTGGCGATCAGCGTCGCCGAGTTGATCAATGTCCCATCGGCCAAACCGCCGACGTCCCATGTATCCATCGCCATCACCTGACCATTGTCGACTGCATACAGCCACGAATCAACCAACTCGAGTGCGCCGACATCCTCGCCGACGGTAGTGTCGTCAGGCTCGCGTGTGGCGGTAGGATAGGCGGGGTCCACGCCTGGGCTCGATACCACATATGCGGGAACCCGTTCGGCTGGGTTGCCCTCATAGGCCTCGAAGTACGTTCCGTACAGGTACGACTGCGAGTTGTCGTTGACCTCGAGCATGTTGTGGACAGTCCAATCGCCGGGCACGAAGTCCACTCCGATGTAGCTGTTGACTGAAAGGAGTGTCGAATCGCCGTTGAGTGTCAGGTTGGACGCCGACGGGGCACCTTCTGGCAGAGCGTCTATCGTCGAGTCGAAGAGCTTCAACGTGGAATCGGTCACGACCATGGTCGGGCCGTCGTCAATGGAATCCTCTAGCACTCCGTCCGGATGACCCACGTAGAAATCAGGGATGATCGCATCAGGAAGTTTGGTGACGGTCGAATCGCGCAGGGTCATGACGGCGCCGTCGTCTAGAGTTATCGCACCTGGAAACTCCAGCGCGGAATCGTTGGTCGCGACGACCTCTCCGCCGTCTTCCACGATCAATTGAAGCTGAGCCCACGGGCGGATCTGGTCGGGGTAGGTCGTGAGCATGCCGTGGTCAAGAGTCAGTATGCCGTTGGAACCGACAGTGACGGAGTATCTTGCGTCAAAATTGCTGACGAGGCTGAGACTGCCGTCGATTATCTTCAGTTCTCCATTAGTTATCACTACATTTCCATCAACCAGCTGATCGACGTCCTGAATGACGTACGTCATCCACCCCGTCCCACCATCGATAATCAGGTCGCCGGACGCGGCGGCTCGTTTGCCGACGAGGAATACGCCTGCGAAGGCGGACGCAACGAGAGCAATCACAATCAGCGCAGTCAAAGACCTACTAGCTAGAAAAGGGCCAGCTCTGTCAACCATTAGTTCACCCACCCAGAGTCTGGGATTAGGACGAAGTATGCAGTTCGGGCATATAAAAAGCTATTTGCCGTATTTTCATCCTGAATAAAGGGTTGTCAAAACCCGAACTATCCGAGCTTCTTCTTCATGATTTTCTTGACGAAAATCTGCGGCTTCTTCTCAGCATCGTCTTCGGATTTGTCCGCGGCTTCTCCATCCTCAGCGGCCCTCGCCGCTGCCTCCTTAACCGACGCGCCACAGGCGTAGCACATCTCAGCGTCCTTGCTGATCATGGTGGCGCAGTTGGGGCAGGGCACCTCCTCCTCGGCCTCGGCTTCAGCCGCTTGCTCCTCCTCCGCGGGCTGCTCGTCCGCCTCATTGAGTTTATGTCCGCAGGCGTAGCACATGACAGCGTCCTCGCTGATTATCGTGGCGCAGCTAGGACACGCGATCTCGTCATCGGCCACCTGTGCCTCGACAGCGGTCGGCTTCTCCTCGCCCGCCGCAGGTTTGGCAGCTGCGACCGTTAGCATCTCCTCCTGCCTGCGCAGGAGTTTCCGCGCGTCCTCGGCGAGCTTCTCGCGGTCCCTCCTCAATGACTCCTCTTCCTCGATAAGCCCGCGCTCGCGCGCTATGACCGCGTCCCTCCGCGAGATTGCCTCTTCCATGAGCCTCTGCATGCCCTCCTCCGACGCCTTCAGCTGCTCCTCCCTGTCGAGTAACGACTTGCGCCTGCCAGACAGCTCGGCCATCTGCGTGGACAGCTCATCAAACTTCTCGGAGTAATCCTTCTGCTTCGACTCGGCAGCTTCAATCGCAGCCTGAAGCTTGCCTTCGCGCTCGTCGGCCGCAGCTATGCGCTCCGAGAGTTGGCCTTCCTTCTCCAAAACCGATGCCTCGCGCCCCTTGAGAGTGCCCTCCGCCTCCGCCAGTTTGGTCTCCCTGCCACGAAACTCCTCCTCCTTCTCCTTGAGGTTCTTGTTCAAGTCTTCGAGCTCCGTGCCCTTCTTCGCTACCTCATCTTTCTGGGTCTGCAGCTCCTCATCCTTCCGCCGAACCTCGGCCTCCTGAGCCTTCAACCTCTTGACCGCGTCCTCGATTATCTGGGAGATTGTCGAGTCTTCCGTCATCGTTCGCCACTTCCGTGTTCTTTTTTAAGAGGGGTTTGAGACCGCGGTTCTGTCGGCTCGGGTGCTCACGCGGCCGACGGGCCCACGGCAGAGCGTTACGTGCTGAGCAGCGGCCCCAGAACCGTCATGCCTGTCTTGCCGACTTCGATTGCGTGACGCTCCATGCTGTGCTCAGCGGCTCTCATCTTCTCAACCTGCAGGAACCTGACTAGCTTCCCCCTCGGCCTGTCGAGGCCGAGCATCAGTATGCCGTCCGCGAGGAATCCCTCGTTGCCGAGCAGCTGGGATTCCCCGTCCAGAGACCGCTCCATGATTATGAACGAATTGAGGTTGTTGTCTCTGAGCATCTTGAAGAAATAGAACATCTTCTTGCGCATGTTCCTCTCGTTCTCCATAAGAGAGTACAGCGCGCCCAACGAATCGAGCACGAACACAGAGAACTTGTCGCCGTGTGTCCGCCTGAACCGCTGGATCATCTTCTCTATGAACAGCACGTAGTCCGTTTGAGCCTCGTCGCCAATGACCTCGTCGATCTGGTCGATCTCCCTGAGGTCCGTCATGTCGGATATCTGCATCTTGGCGGAGACTTTGACGCCCATGCTGTTCATGTTCTTGAGGTGGCTTTCGGCAGTCTCCTCGAGCGTCGCATAAAGGCCGAACTCGTTCTTGTCCCTCAGATACGTGGACATTACCGAATAGCAGAAGCTCGTCTTCATCGAGCCAGGTGGGCCCGTGACCAGCATTATCTTCGGCCGGTCGACATCGTTCTTGAAGACCTTCTCCAACCCTGGAATTGAATCCTTGAACACGCCTAGCCCTCCTTATACGGAAAGTCCATCGCCAATCTCAGTGCGGACTTTCAAAGGAGCGTGAGTTAATTAAAGCTTTGCGGGCCGTTATCATTATTGAGAGGACCACCAGATTGCCGTCTATTCCTTCTCCACATCCTCCTCTGACTCATCATCTGACTCATCATTCGTGGCATCCACATCGGTCAGTTCTTCCTCGTCAGCCACATCGCTGTCCTCCGTCGGAGCCCTCGTAAGCGTCCTAGCAGAATCCAACATCCTCTCTTCTTCATCGATGCCTACCAGCCGAGCGATTGCTGTGATACGGTCCTTGGCCTTCAACCGCATTAGCCTTACACCCAGCGTGGCCCTGCTCTGCAACCTTATGCCGTGAACCGGTATCCGTATGACCATACCGTTGACGCTCGTGAAGATTACCTCATCGTCATCCGAGACCGCTTTGACCGAGATCACGTTGCCGTTCCTCCCACCGATCTTGATGGTTATGACCCCTTTTCCGCCCCTGCGGGTCTTCCTGTACGTTGAGACGAGCGAGCGCTTACCGTATCCGTTCTCAGTCACGGTCAGCAGGTGGTCCTCCGGGCTGACGACGGCCATGCTTACGACCTCGTCCGATTGGCGCAGGGTTACGCCTTTGACGCCGTATGTGGCGCGCCCCGTGGCGCGCACGTCGGTCTCGTTGAACCTTGCCGCGTAGCCCAACTTGGTGGCGAGTACAATCTCCTTCGTGCCATCGGTGATCGCCACGCCTATCAGCTCGTCGTCGTCATCGAGACGCATGGCAATGATGCCCGTCTGCCTCACATGCGAGTAGGCCATCAGCCGGGTTTTCTTTATGACGCCCTTCCGAGTGGCGAAGACAAGGTAGCGGTCCTCGTCGAATGATGTGATCGGTATCTTGCTCATGACGCGCTCGCCCTCCTTGAGATGATCCAGGAGGTTCACGATCGGCTTGCCCTTGGAGTGACGGCCGCCGACTGGTATGCGGTACGCCTTCATCCAGTACCCCATGCCCCGGGTGGAGAAGAACATGACATAGTCGTGAGAGCTGGTGACGAACATGTCGACGACATGGTCCTCGTCCTTCGTGCCCATGCCGACGAGGCCCACGCCTCCGCGCTTCTGCGACACGTACGTGTCCAGGGAGATCCTCTTGATGTACCCCGTCCTGCTCGTGGTGACGAGCACGTCCTCGACTGGTATGAGATCCTCGTAGTCCAGGTCGGCGCCGTGCATCTCGATAGTCGTCCTGCGGCCGTCGCCATACTTCTCCTTTAGCTCGGCGGCCTCATCCTTGATTATCCCGAGAATCTTCTTCTCGTCCTTGAGGGTGGACCTGAAGTCGTCTATCAGTTTCGACGTCGCATCGAAGTCGTCCTTGACCGCTTGCATCTCCATGCCCGTGAGGCGCTGAAGCTGCATCTCGAGGATGGCCTTGGTCTGCACATCAGTCAGGAGGTACTTGCTCATGAGTGCGCCCTTAGCTTCGTCCCTGGTCTTCGACTTGCGGATCATCCTTATGACCTCGTCCAGGTGGTCGAGGGCGATCATCAGGCCTGCGAGTATGTGGGCCTTCTTCTCGGCTTCGCGGAGGCGATACTGTATCCTCCTCCGCACGACATCGAACCTGTGCTCGATGTGGTATTCGAGCATCTCTTTGAGCGAGAGAACCCGCGGCTGGTTGTTCACCAGAGCGAGGTTGATGATGCCGAATGTCGTCTGAAGCTGCGTGTGTGCGAACAGCTGGTTCAAGACGACCTCCTCCATCGCGTCACGCTTGAGGTCGATGACTATCCGGAGGCCTTCCTTGTCGGACTCGTCTCTGAGGTCGGATATGCCTTCGATGCGCTTGCTCTTCACCAGCTCGGCAATCTCCTCCATCAGGTTGGACTTGTTAACCATGTACGGGATCTCTGTCACGATGAGCGAAGCGCGGCCAGTATCTTCGTCCCGCTCGATCGTCGAGCGGGCCCTCACCCTGATGCGCCCCTTGCCTGACGAATACGCCTCCACGATTCCAGCCGCACCGTAGATCACACCGCCTGTCGGGAAGTCGGGGCCCTTCACGATGTCCATGAGATCCTTGAGTTCGGCGTCGCTGCCAGCAATCTGCAAGTCGATCATCAACGAGACGGCGTCGATGACCTCGCAGAGATTGTGCGGCGGTATGTTCGTCGCCATGCCAACTGCTATGCCAGAAGAGCCGTTTATCAGCAGGTTGGGGAGTTTGGACGGCAACACGACGGGCTCCTTCAACGACCCGTCGAAGTTATCCACGAAGTCGACCGTCTCCTCGTCGACATTCTGAAGCATCTCGGCCGCGATCGCCGCGAGCCGGCACTCGGTGTACCTCATTGCGGCCGCGGAGTCGCCGTCTATGCTCCCGAAGTTGCCCTGGCCGTCGATGATTGGGTAGCGCATCGAGAAGCTCTGGGCCATCCTGACGAGAGTGTCGTATATCGCCTTGTCCCCGTGGGGATGGTACTTGCCGAGCACCTCACCGACCACTCTCGCGGACTTCTTGTGCGTCTTGCCGCGGGTGAGGCCCATCTCGTTCATGGCGTAGAGAATGCGTCTGTGGACTGGCTTCAGGCCGTCACTGACATCGGGGAGCGCCCTGCCCACGATAACGCTCATGGCGTAGTCGATGTACGACTTCTTCATCTCGATCTCGATCGGGCGAGGGATGATGCGCGATGCGATTTCCTGTTTCTTCTCGGTCTCGTCCACCATTCGTCCTCACCTACACGTCCAGGACCTCTACCTCTCGGGCGTGCTCGTGGATAAAGCGTCTCCTTGGTTCCACGGCGTCCCCCATGAGGACCTCGAACAGGTCGTTCGCCTCGACGGCGTCCTCGATCATAACCTGCTTCAGTATGCGGCTGTCGATACTCATGGTCGTCTCGCGCAGCTGGTCGGCGTTCATCTCGCCAAGGCCCTTGTACCGCTGGACATCGATCCCCTGGCCCAGCTCCTGGATTGTCTCGTTCAGTTCCTTGTCGGAGAAGAGATACCGCTCGGTTTTGCCCTTCCTGACCCGGTATAGCGGAGGCTGGGCGATGTAGATGTAGCCCTGTCGGATCATCGGCTCCATGTGTCTGAAGAAGAATGTCAGCAGAAGCGTCCTTATGTGGGCGCCGTCAACGTCCGCATCTGTCATGATGCAGATGCGATGGTATCTGGCCTTCGTTATGTCGAACTCGGTATCTATGCCGGTCCCCAATGCTGTGATGATGGTTCTTATCTCTGCGTTCTTCAGCATCTTGTCCAGGCGGGCCTTTTCGACGTTGAGTATCTTGCCCCGGAGTGGCAGTATGGCCTGAAACGACCTGTCCCGGGCCTGCTTGGCGCTTCCGCCTGCGGAATCGCCCTCCACGAGGAATATCTCGCACTTGGACGGATCTTTCTCAGAGCAGTCAGCCAGCTTTCCCGGCAGGTTGCCCGCATCCAACAGGCCCTTCCGCCGGGTCAGTTCCCTCGCCTTCCGTGCGGCCTCCCGCGCCTGAGCGGCCAGTATCGCCTTGCCGATGCTCGCCTGGGCGACCTTAGGATTCTCCTCGAGGAACTCGAACAGCTTCTCGTTCACTGTCGATTCGACAATGCCTCTGATCTCGCTGTTGCCCAGTTTCGTCTTGGTCTGCCCCTCGAACTGAGGCTCCGGCAGTTTGATGCTCAGGACTGCCGTCAGACCCTCCCGGACGTCCTCGCCGCTGAGGGTTTCGCCACCGGGCTTGAGCATGCTGTACTTCTTGGCGTAATCGTTGATCGTCCTGGTCAGCGCGGCCCTGAGACCTACGAGGTGAGATCCGCCCTCGACCGTGTTGATGTTGTTCGCGAACGTGTAGATGCTCTCCACGTAGCTCTCGGTGTACTGCATGCAGAGCTCGACCGTCACCCCGTTCTTCTCCGCCTGGATGTAAATCGGCTTCTCATGGAGGTTCGTCCTGTTCCTGTTGATGTACTGAACGTACTCCACGATGCCGCCGTCGAACTTGTACGTATTGGATTGCTCCGTTCTCTCGTCCACTATAGCTATCTTGAGCCCCCTGTTAAGGAAGGCAATCTCCCTCATCCTGCCAGAGAGCATGTCGAAATCGAAAGTCGTGTCCTCGAATACCTCGGCATCAGGCATGAACACGACGACTGTTCCCGTTTCGCTCGTCGCGCCTACCACCGACACGTCCGTTGTGGGCAGGCCGCGCGCGTACCTCTGGGAATGCACCTTGCCCTGCCTCTTAACCTGGACCTCGAGCCATTCCGAGAGCGCGTTTACGACGCTCAGTCCGACGCCGTGGAGGCCACCAGACACCTTGTACGTCTTCCTGTCGAACTTGCCACCGGAATGGAGCTTCGTCAGCACGAGCTGAAGGGCGTCGACCTTGTATTTCTTGTGAAGGCCAATCGGTATGCCTCTGCCGTTGTCCTCGATGGTGACGCTGCCGTTGGTGTGTATCTTGATGTCGATCTGAGTGCAGTAGCCCGCCATCGCCTCGTCTATGCTGTTGTCGACCACCTCGTAGACGAGATGGTGAAGCCCGTGATAATCAGTGCTGCCTATGTACATGCTAGGGCGTTTTCTGACCGCCTCTAACCCTTCGAGAACCTGGATTCTCTCCGCATCATATGTGCTATCTTCCATCAGATTTCAGCCCCAATAAGACGAGCTCGTCAAATGGTTTTTCTGAGGCGCATCCCATCGAATCTTTCGACGCTTTTTTCGCCCTCTACATGGCCAATGAAACGCCGATATTTAAATGCTTTGAGAGAGACTGCTGGCATACCAGGGAAACCCCCCTCCGTTTCCATTGCAGCGGCAGGGTGCGGCGGGCTCCGCGCTGTCACCGATGGTTTCGACAGATGACGATGGCCTCTGCGCCGCCATTTCGACGGAGCGCTTCGGGGCGGCCTGCGTTGCGGTCGTCGACACCGCCGCGGGCGCATCGCGGCAGGCTCACGGAACCAAGCTAATCGTACTGGATTAACATTGCGCAATCACGTCAATCAAAGGGTTTATACACAGGTTTCGCGTAGGAGCAATCGATACGGAAAGGCGGGTCGGATGAAGATAGAATCTCCAGTGGAAATGAAGGGGGCTGCGGAGGCTGAGGACATCGACCCTGACACCCTTTCCAGGCGCTTGCAGGAAGGCAGGGTTGTAATCCCATTCAACGTCCGCCATGAGGGCGTGGTGCCCAAGGCGATTGGAGAGGGCATGACTGTGAAAGTCAACGCCAACATCGGAACCTCCAGAGACCTGATCGATCCGGACCTGGAGCTCGAGAAGGTGAGAACCGCGGTCGAGTACGGCACGGACGCCATCATGGACTTGAGCACCGGAGGTGACATCGGAGACATACGCAGGAAGGTCCTGGCAGCCTGCAGACTCCCCGTGGGCACGGTGCCCATCTACGAGGCCATATGCCGGTCCGCCGACAGAGGCGGCCCGATGGCGATGACCGAGGACGACCTGTTCGAAGTGATAGAATCCCATGCCCGTGATGGCGTGGACTTCATGACCCTTCACTGCGGCGTGACGAATGATTCCATCGAGGTGCTGATGAGGGCGAATCGCACGACCGGCGTTGTATCGAGAGGAGGTGCTATGCTCGCAGCTTGGATGCACGAGAACGGCGCTGAGAACCCCCTCTACAAGAACTACGACCACCTGCTGGACATCGCGCGTGAATACGGATTCGCCCTGAGCCTCGGCGACGGCCTCAGACCGGGTTCGATATCCGACGCCACGGATGCCCCACAGGTAAAGGAATTGATGATACTGGGTGAGCTGGTCAAACGGGCTCGTGAGGGCGGTGTGCAGGCGATGGTCGAGGGGCCGGGCCATGTGCCGCTGGACCAGATTGAGATGAACGTCCGACTCGAGAAGGCTGTCTGCAATGGCGCCCCGTTCTACGTCCTCGGACCGCTGGTGTGCGATGTGGCCACCGGATACGACCACATCGCTGGCGCGATAGGCGGCGCCCTCGCAGCCTATCACGGTGCGGATTTCCTATGCTATGTCACTCCTTCCGAACACCTGTCCCTGCCGACAATCGACGACGTGAGGGAAGGCGTCGTCGCGAGCCGCATCGCGGCTCACGCCGCCGATGTCGCGCGCGGGAAGAGCCGTGACTGGGACGACGATATGTCCAGGGCGAGGAGAAGTTTCGATTGGGAAAGGATGTTCGACCTCTGCGTCGATCCGAAAAAGGCTAGGGAGTACAGGGAGAGAGCGGGCTCTGGAGATTCCGAGACTTGCACCATGTGCGGTGAGTTCTGCGCGATGAAGATGATCGATAGACTGCTGCGCGGCTGATCGCGCGGTTTTCAGAAGGAAAGCCCGATCGGCAATCTTAGAACGGCCCCGACCACCACCGACACCAAGCCCGCACAGATGGCGCCTATGACGGCGGACATCGCCCCCTCTCCCGTCGACAAGTCGTTCGCCACGCCTATCGCTTTCCCCGCGAGGAAGAGAAGCCATATGAGCCCCATAACCGCGGCGATGAGCAACCCCGCGCCCCACACGATTGCCTGCGTCATCTCGGCGTCGCTCCAATGATCCATCTGATTCAACTCCAGGTCGCTGAACCCCAATGAGAAGATCGCCAGTATGACGAGCGAGACGGACACGAACCACGGGAAACAGTAGCCCGTGAGGATGACCGTAGAACCCCTATCACCTCGGCCGCCGAACAACTCCGCAGCAACGATTGAGGACACGAGCGCGAATATGAGGAAGGAGACGAGGGCGACGATCAGTCCGAGCAATGCCAATAGGACCGCCTCGAAGGCGTCTAAGTACTCCGCCCCTATCACATCGTACATCTCACTAGTGACGAACGCGCTTACCACCGAGTACACGATGGCGGATACCGCGACCAACACCATCGTCCAACGCAAGTCAGTCGATAGGTAGAGGTCGGTGAGCGCTCTCGTGGGCCTGAACGGGATTCTCAGCATAGCGCGCAGGTCGAGCTTCGGCGCGTGCTTGGGCTCGTTGTACAGGCCGGTATAGACGCTCTTTCGACGGTCGCCAGTGCTGTGCGCGTGATACGGTTGGGGGGGCATCTGAACGACCCGTCCGGGTTCCGGCGGCTGGACGATCGCAGCTCCGCACCTGGGACATGTAGAGACCCAGTTGCCGTCGTCCGCGACTCGCAAGTATCCAGACGCGAGAAGGCCGCAGCTCGTGCACCGTATCGACCTCGAGTAAACGACCGAGCCAGCTGCCATTGGTCGGCAATAGGCGGCTCCGTTTATTAGGGTTGCCCAAGAAGCCATCGGCCGGACGAACCGAGTGAAAGGGAGCCACTGGAGGGGTTTGAACCCCCGGCCTGCGGTTTACGAAACCGCCGCTCTATAGCGACGGCGCGAGAAGTGCGCCGTTACCGCTGAGCTACAGTGGCGTTAGGGTATTGGGAAGATGCTCTTCCTAGTTAAGGATTTTCGCGTTGACTGATGCGATCGGTTTCGCACCAGACAAAGTATCCCGAGGCAGTCTTTAATAATGGTCGATAGCATTCATCCGTTGAGAGTCCAGACATGGTTACAGACCTTCGAATCCCAGAGGGCATCGTGGTCCGCACCGCCAAAGGCGGCCCGGAATCACTGAAGGCTATACTCGCGGATTTGAAGCAGTACGGCTTTTCAGGTTATCTCAAGGTGCGTCTCGAGAAGGAGATCATGAGCTCGATAGGCTACGTGGTTGTGGAACACGGGACGCCGACAATGGCAATCTACGAGTTTGAGAAGTCCAAACCGAGGGAGCTAAAGCGCATATACACCGGTGAGAGGTCGCTCCGGTTCATCCTGGAGGACTCTCAGGACAGGGCATCCAACATAGAGATCCATAGCAGGGTATCCAAAGAGGAGTTCGAGCGCAGGTTCCCCGACGCGGTGATCAACCCGGAGAAGGCGCCGGTGAGGACCGCAGAGGAAGTGCGCAAGAAGGCCCCCGCCGCTCCGCAGCCAGAGGAGGAAGAGGCTGAGACATCCGACCCTAACGCCGAGAGGATAGAGCAATGGCGGCGGAAGGGATTCGTCGTCGACACGTTGATCGAAGCGACCGAGAGAGGGCCGAAGGCGCTCGCAGAAGAACTCGAGGCCTTCGAGCGCGACTCCCAGAGGCTGACTCAGTTCGAGGTTGTGCTGAACAACTTCCCCGTTCTGGGGCACGAACAGGAGATAGAGGAGATTAGATCCAAGCTCAACGACCGCTCGAGAATCGCCGAAGTGGAATCGGACATCGAGTTCCTCCAGGATAAGGTCCGCCGGAGGATTCAGAAGCGCAAGGCCGATGAAGCGTCCATAAAGGAAGAGATGGAGAGGAAGAAGCAGGAGGAGAAGGCGGCTGACGTCTACGACCTCATACTGAAGTATCAGGGGGATTCCGAAGAGGGAGAGGTTGAGTCGGAGAACGTCTGCCCGACATGCGGGGAGCTGCTCGACGCCGAGGGCGTGTGCGGTAGATGCAAACAAGAGGAGGCCGCACCTTCGTACGCCAAATCACTCGCTAAAGAGATGAGGTTCGACAACTTCATCGTGGGGCCAAGCTCCAAATTCCCGTTCACAGTGGCAGTGGCGGTCGCGAGCGGCGGACAGGCCCAGTACAACCCACTGCTGATATTCGGTGGCTCCGGCCTCGGCAAGACCCACTTGCTGTTCGCGATTGGCAACAAGGTTAGCGAGGAAGGCGAGGATGCCAAAGTCCTGTACATCCCGTCGGATCGGATAGTTGAGGCGTTCGACAAGGCGAGGAACGAGCCAGGTCGTCTCCGCAGGATACGAGATGACCTGAGAGATGCCGATCTGCTTCTGATCGACGATATGCAATTCCTGGCGGCGAGTCCGATCGCACAGGACGAGCTGGTGAAAGTGATTGACTATCTCGTTGACGAGAGCAAGCAAGTAGTCTTGGCGAGCGATCGCGTGCCTGGCCATGTGCCGGGCATGAGCGACAGGCTCAACGCCAGGATACAGAAGGGACTGACGGCAGACATCCAGCCGCCGGACTCGGATACGAGGATAGCGATCCTGAAGAACAAGGCACAGAGCAAGAAGCTCAAACTGGGAGACGACCTCATCGCCTACATCGCAGACAGGGTGACGACGAATGTGAGGGAGCTCGAGAGCACCCTAAACAAGATAGTCGCGTTCTCCACAATCATGAAGATGGACATCGACCTGAACCTCATATCCGACATACTGAAACCTCTGGCGCCTCTGCAGGAGACTCGCAAGGAAATCATGAAGGAGGTCAAGGTGCTCCCGGGGCACTGCTACCTGATAGAGGAGGAGAAGCCCATGTACAGCAACGTGCTCCTTGCTCGGATGATGAAGGAGGACGATTACCGTGGCCTGGTCATCACCAGGATGAACCCGCGCCGGATACGCGACGAGTTCGAGACCCAGCCCGAGATACTGTGGCTAACCGACAAGGACAGCTCCAGCGAGAAGACCATTCCGCCCTCGCTCGAGATGATCATACACACGATCCAGGGATTCATGGGAGAGAAGAAGCCGGGAATGGTCGTGCTCGATGGAATCCAGTACCTGATAAGCAGCACGAACTTCGATGCAGTTGTCAGGTTCCTCAGGAGCCTGATCGACGAGATGTCGGAATCGACGTGCATACTGGCGCTCTCCCTGAGCCCGGAGACGCTTCTCGAGCAGGAAGTATCGATACTCGAGAGGGAGATGGAGGTCCTGAACCTCACGTGACGGGGGGCTCAGAGCGCCTTTCCCAGCTGCTCCTTGAAGTCGCGCATCTCCTTTAGCGCTTGCTGATAATCCTTGGCCTTCATAAGGGTCCTGGCGGACTTGAGAACTGTAATCATAGGGGTGATGTTCAACCCCTTGGCCTTGACCTCCACGAGCTGATTCCTCGCACGACGTATCTCGTCGTCCATCCTTGGCTCTATTTCAGTATACAGATTCTTCGTTGCGACTCTGACCGCGGCGTCGACAGCATCGAAGTCGTTGGCCTCGAAAGACTTCGTCGCCTCGACTATCTGCATCCTCGCCTCTTTCGTGTTGACGTCTATCATCTCTGAATCAGCGACCAACGCCCGCAGGGTGTTCAGCTTTTGCTTCGATTCGTTGTATCTGCCTGTGATCGGAAGTAGCTCGTTCTTGACTTTGCCAGCGTACACGTAGACCGCCTCGAAGTCGCCGGCGCGGTTGGCCTTCGCCAGTGCGTCCAGGTATGTGCTCGTCCTTGAGACATCTCCACCGAGCGCCTTTGCGACGCCCACCTCCTCCTTGAGGTCGGCCATCAGCAGCTCGACGCTCTCAGTGAGGTTCTTCATTAGCAGATCCCGCGCCTTTGTAACGTTCTCGAAGGCTTGGTCTATCTGTCGCGCCCTGGCAGACATGGCGCCTTCGTCGACGAGCTTCCTGCTCTCGGAGACGTCGACGCCGTTGTCGCTTGCCAGGCGCATGAGCGGCTGCATTTCCGCCGTCATCCGTGCAAGTTGTTTGGCCTTGTGCTTGTCCTTAGCTGGAGGTGCTGCCATAACCGGGGGCGTCTCCTCGGCCAGCTCTCGTCTGACCTCGGTGTGAGCGATCGGCTCCTTGGCGACCGGTTCGTACCTTTCCTCTGGCTCCGCAGGGGCTTGCCCTGGAATCGGTGCTGGCTCGATTCTGGGCTCTTCTCTCCGATGGAGTATCGAATCTGGCTCCTCCTCTTCGCGCACCTGTCTGCGCTTCTTCATCTTGCCGAAGATTGATCCGAACAGTCCTTTCTTGCTAGCTTCCTTGTCGATTTCCTCGGCGGTCTCGGCCGATTCGGGCTCGACGGGCACGTCTGAGACGGGGCGTTCCAGTTCGGGCTTGGGCACTGGCTGTGGCTCATGATCAGTCAATGAAAGTCGCCCGGCTGCGGCGGCTTCTTCCGAATCAACGAACAGCGCGCCGCAACCTGGACAGGATTTCGCGTCGATGTTTACTAGTGAATTGCATGCAGGGCATTGGAACATGTCCGCTCCCTCTTCGGCGAACATGACTCCGCAACTCGGGCACGATGTGGCCGTGGTAGCCACGTTGGAGTTGCACTGCGGGCACTCGAAGTATTCTTTTGCTGGCGCCTCTGCCTCGGCTGTCTCGGGCTGAGACTCAATGATGACTTCTTCCTCTTGTGCAGATGGTTCCACTTCCGCCCTCACCTCGGGCTCGGGCACTCGCTCGGGCTCCGGGGTCGGCTCCGGCTCAGCCGCCAACTGTTCCTCCGGCTCTGCGATGACCGGCTCCGGCTTAGCCTCCGCCTCCACCGCCTGAGCGTCGTCAGTGGGCCCGAAGAACACCTCTTCGAGCTTGTCGTCAAGGGCGTCGTTGGCCTCCTTCTCGTCGGCCCTAGACGGCTCGACCTCGGTCTCGAATATCGCGAGGTCTGTGCCACAGAAGCTGCATTTCTTCGATCCAGGTTCAAGAGGAGAGTCGCATATGGGACATAGCTTCCCTCCCTTTCCGTCGGGCAACTGACAAAGCCTCCTATTATCTGCTGTACGCATCTACGATATGCCTGGATAAATAGTTAACCGTTTTGATTTTCGAGGGTGATGGCGAGTGGACCTCATCCGTAGCCCGCGCGCGAAAGTGTTATTTCCGTCGAACTGCTGACGTGTTCGCTGGGGTTTGAATGCAGATAGAATCGGTTAAGGTCGAGTTCCCGGAAGACACCAACGTAGTGATAGGTCAGAGCCACTTCATCAAGACCGTTGAGGACGTCTACGAAGCGATTGTGGGCACGGTGCCGCAGGCGAGCTTCGGGCTCGCGTTCTGTGAGGCGTCAGGCGCGTGCCTGGTCAGGACCGATGGCAATGACGATGAACTGAAGAAAATCGCAGCGAACATCGCGATGAAAATAGCGGCTGGACACACGTTCATCGTGATAATGAAGAATTGCTACCCAATCAACGTGCTCCCACGCATAAAAGGGATCCAGGAAGTGTGCACCATCTACTGCGCCACTGCCAATCCTCTTGACGTGCTCGTCGTGGACAACGGTCGCGGTAGGGGCATAGTCGGCGTGATAGACGGGGAGAAGCCCAAGGGGATCGAGGGCGAGACGGAAGTTGCCGACAGGAAAGAGCTGCTCAGGAAGTTCGGATACAAGAGGTAAGCAGCGTGAGAAACTCGCCCAGATTGACCCTCGATATCGCCCCGCTAGACCTAGACATGACCCTCGGCTGCGGCCAGACCTTCAGGTGGGAACGAGAGGAGGATGGGTCGTGGACCGGGATCCTTGGCGAATGCGTCGTGTGCCTAGACAACAGTGAGGGACCGTTGACGATTCAAATCCGCCACGGCGGTGAGAGGGCTGGAGGCATGGTTCTTGAGTACCTCAGAGGAGGAGACGACATCAACGCGATCCAAGCGGTTCTGTCGAAGGATCCGGTGCTGTCGAGCGGGTTGGCCCGGTTCATAGGGCTCAGAATCGTGAAGATGCCCCCCTGGGAGTGCATCGTCAGCTTCGTGCTAGCGACCAACTCGAACATCAAGAGGATCACGCGCATGATCAACTCCATTGCGGAGGGTTACGGAGAGAACATCGCGGAAGGGATGTACGCGTTCCCATCGGTCGAAGGACTGAGGAATGCGACCATCGAAGACCTGTCCGGGCGCGGGCTCGGTTACAGGGCGACGTACCTCCATGCGCTCTGCCAGACCGTGGATGAGAGCACGATATCGCGAATGGAGAGGATGGCGTACGAGGATCTGCGGAATGAACTGAAGAAACTCCCAGGTATCGGCGACAAGGTGGCTGATTGCATCTCCTTGTTCGGGTTCGGCCATCTCGGGTCGTTCCCCATAGATGTCTGGGTCGAGAAAGCTCTCGGGAGGCTGTACGGCGTCACTGGATCATATCCCGTGCTCAGGAGGTTCGCTACGGAGCGATTCGGCGCGTTCGCGGGATACGCCCAAGAATACCTGTTCCTGAACGAGCGGTCGCTTGCTCCCGACGGGGCGTGTGCATTCTCATAGATAAGATGTGAGAGTCGCGCCCTCAATGAATATCACGACCCCTTCCACAACCGCCAAGAGACCTATGATCACCATCGACACCTTCCAGCTCACGACTGTCGACGATATCGCCATCAGATCCTCGAAGAAGCGCGTGAGGAAGAAGACGATCCCGCCGACCACGAAGAATATTATCAGCAGCACCTTCCACTCCTCGACTCCAAGCACCTCTGACGGGAGCGATATCGAGGCGATATAGGCCGCTGCAGCTCCTGCAAGTAGCCCGAATATTCCGGACCACGGTACCCCCTTCAACGGCTTCAAGAAGAGGCACAGCGCCAACAGCGCCATGACGGCTAATGAGAAGTTGGCTATAGTGCCCTCCAAGGCGGCAGAGACACATACAACGGCAACGCCTATACCTATAACAAATGCGACGATCGTGCCAATCTCATCGACGACGGAATCGTCCCTGCGTCCGTAGGCCGCCACGAAAAGGGCCATAAGCCCTCCGACTACAAGGGCCGTCTCAGGGTACGGCTCGCTGCCAAGGGCGGATAAATCAACCATGTCAGGCAGTAGAGCTTGCCGCAGCCAATTAATGTTTGCACGATCGGAAGCTCACCCCATGCCCGGGTGGCTCTTCTCGTAGAACTCCACTAGCTCCCAGTCAGGCACGTCCGAAGCAAGGCTGGCTTTCGCCCTCTTGCCAATCAAGTGAGCGTATTCCTCGATTATGCTGAGGCATTCTGGGCCTCCGTCGACATCGCCCACCCCCAAGACGCCGTCGCGAAGCTTACCATCAAACGACCCGATTTTGTTCGGGCCGTCGAACACGATGAAACGGCCTCCTGCGGGAGCGATATCTCTGAATGATGCGCGGAGGTAATGGTACAGGTTGTCCTCTGGCGACAGGACGAATCCTTGCCCGAAGGAGGAGTCTCCGAGTTGGGAGTATGCTCCCTTCGACGCCCAATACATCGTGGCCGATCCGCGCAGGAGGTGGCCCTTCACGAGTTGGCCGCGCTCCTCCAATCGACTCAGAATTCTTCGAAGTTCCCTCATACGCAGGCCACGCCCGAGCAGAAGGCCCAATGACTCGGCGCAGATAATGCCGTAGATGTCGAACATCCTCCTCACTATGGCCAGCCACGCACCATCTCTGGCGAAACGCCTCCTCTTAGCGAGGACGTACGAGGATGGCCCGTCCATGTACACGTGCGAGGAATTGTACAGCGCCTTGAGGGCTACCAACGACTCTTCCGGCCCGACGGGAGACAATGCGAGAAGCCTGTCCCGCTTGACGCTGCGCTGGTCGCCGATTATGCGCATCATGAGCTTCTCCTCATCGGTCAGTGCTTTCCAACGCGCCGCCCTGCACAACCCAGCATCCTCAGGGCGAATGTAACCTACTCGATCTGGAATGAGATAGCCTTTCACCACCTCGCCGTCCTTGTACATCGCAGATAGTGGCTTGAACCTCTTGACTCGGAGCATAGCCTCAACGTCTGACCGCAGGCCGCCGTAGCGTTCGAGCGCATCCCCCATGTCTGTGAGCCTGTGGGACGGAGAAAGGTTCTGGTTTGTGAAGACCACTGACAATAGGTCGCTTCGCTCGAAGCAGCCTGTGACGATGGCACCCTTCACCAGCATGCCGTTGGATTCCGAGAACCCTCTCGTTGTGAACTCCGCCTTGGCGTCTTCGTCAAGTTCTGCGATGTCTGCGCCGAGGGCGTTGTTCACGCGCAGCACGTCGATCCCCAGCATTTCGTAGAACTTCATCGACTCGCCCAATGCATCCACCAACCCGCCGAGAAGCGATCGGTCCTGCAACTGGATGTCCCTGACATCCAAAGCGGAAGCCATGAGCCAGCTCTCCACCATGCCCACCATGTCGTTGCCGCTCACGACGGGATAGATCCACCCTTCGCCGTAAGTGGCGGCTATCTCTGGCCATCGGTCACTGAGGAATGGGTCGTAGAGCGACAGAATGCGGATCGGCTGTTCGTCTTCTCGCCCTCCGGTCACGGCCTCAAGCTGCTCCATCTCATCAGGGAGCATGTACATCTCGACCTTGTCGAGGCCGACTCTTATCATGACGGCCCCCGCGTCTAAGAGCATGCGCCTTGCCTGGATCTCCTCGACGTCGAGATGAGTTGATGCCTGATAGGCCGTGATTGGCCCATGGCCCCGGAGGAGGTGCGAGACCACCTTCATGCAGGCGCCTTCGGCCACGGGCTCGGTCGTGCACAACGTGTACACGTTCCGAGAACTCCAGTGCTCTGCCTCGTCGAAATCCCTCAGCATGAACCCCTTCCGGTCCACGGAGTCGAATGACTCGCGCATTAGGTCGCCAGGGATGCCGGCATTATCTGCGATCTCGGCATAGGCTCCGCCCCCCATCCTCTCCAGGGCGGCCAGGACCGCGCGCTCGTACTTGTTTATGCGGCCTTCCCTGTATACAGCGAGATAGTGCGCGACGTCTTCTGCCAGGACGTACCTGACCCGCCCTCTGACGAAGCGGCCGAGCAGTATCGCTCCTTTCCTTCTCAGTTCGTAGAAGTCCTCGATGTCAAAGCCGCTGACCCGCTGGGCGATGTCGTATGCCATCCCGGCGCTGCCGAACTTGTGGAAGTAGTCCTCTATCGAATCCAGAGGCTCGAACTGCTTCCTCTCCTTGAACGCCCGCACAGCTTCGCGGTCGAACACCTTCTCCCCGCTCCACGACAGGCGTAGGTAGTCCCTTGTCAGCATGAACTGCAGCTGCTCGCCGACTACGAACTGGCCGGAGACGACCGCGTCCTTCGCCGTGAGAGCTTCGAGCGCGCTCCTAGCATCTGTTTCCGACACGCCCACCTCATAGGCGATGTCCTCGAGGGCCATGGGGGCGCGATAAGCAAGATGCCGCCTGATTGCTTCCGCGACCTTCTGCGCCCTGCCGTCACAACCGCGCTCCACCGATCTGTACCGCGGAACGCCGTTTCGGATGTCGATACGGCACACCTGGTTCGCGGACTCAAGCCGCCTTACCCTTTCCCGTAGCTTCCGCTCAGGCACGCGCAGCATCTTCGCTAGCTCGCCGACGCTCGAATCGTGTTTGCCCAACTCGTCCAAGACTCGCCTGTCGACCGTCAGCAGCTCGATCTCTCTGCGGTGTATACTGACATAGAGGTCGTGATGGTCCGCGTGCACGTAGACGTCCTCGCCCATCCACACGGACCGAGCCTTTCCTGTGTGGAGCGCTTCGACGGCCCATCCGTGGAGTTCATCGAAGGACCGGTCCGAGCGAGTGTATATGCTGTCCCCCTTCTCGCGGAAGAGGTTCAACGGGCCGAGCGCGCGCAGGGCAGAGATGAGGTCCTTCTTGGTGCGTATCCGAGGACACTTGTCCTCGAAGTACCTCTCGACTTCCTCCGGGGAGAATCGATATGTAGCAGCCGCTCCGTCTCCCAACGCCCTCTCTATTACCTTCCTATGGAGACTCCTCAGGAGCATGCTCTTGTCCTCCATGAGGACAATGTCCGAAACGCCAAGGAGAATGATGTTGTGAGCGAAAGGCGACGGGACGGATGAGAAAGAATCCTCCTCGACCGCTCGCTCCCCGCGCTCGATACTGAGGAGAACACCTTTTGCGTTCTCCAAATCCATTACCTCGTTGAGTATTTCGTTGAACGTCTCCGTGATCACGGGGAAATTTGTCAGCTCGTGGAGGGCGTCGAGCAGGCGTTGCGACCGCAGCTGCTGTCTGCCAACTGAGAGCTCCTTGCCCTTGTAGTTCCTGAGCACCATGAAGCTCCTTGTCGCGACATGTCTGAATCGCTGTGCGAACAACTCAGAATCGCTGATCGCTCCCCTCAGCCTCTTCTCGAGCGTATCCGACGTGACCAGCTTTGCGAGGCCCTCCAACTCAAACGGCTTGGGCACGGTCAACATGAAACTGTCATCCGAAATCGACACCGTCACATTGGCCTTCACGCGTTCGGACAGTGCCCCCGCGTAGGCCCTGCTCAGAGCGTCGTTCACGCGCCTTCCGAATGGAAAGTGGAATATGGCGCTCCGGTTGCCAGACTGATCGATGTATCCTTCTATCACAAGCCGGGAGTTCGAGGGTATCTTCCCGACGGCCTTCTGCTCTCGGAAGTATTTTATTATCGTGTTCGCGGAACCCTCGTCGACGTGGAATTCCCTCATCAGCCACTTCCTAGTGTCGCCGTCATCATTCGCTCCGAGGCGATCGCCCATCTCCTCCCTGAAGTCCGCAACCATCACGGAGAGGTCGTAGCTCCGAGGCAGCATCTCACCGGTCCACGAAGGCACGGTCGGCTTCCTCCCGCTCGCACTCCTGACAAGCGCCTTCATTCCCTTCGACCGAATGAACTCGTAGCTCCTGCCGCCCAGGACGAATATGTCTCCTTTCGACAGGCGCTCCACGAACTTCTCGGACAGCGAGCCCACCAGGGATCCTCGTTCGGAGAACACTTTGTAGTCCGCTTCTTCCGGAATGGTCCCCTGGTTCAGGTAGTAGATCATATTCGAGCCGCGCTTCCGGCCGAAGGTGCCCTCTTCCTCGTCGTACCATATCTTCGCGTACACGCCCTCGAACTCGCCTTTGCCGCCGAGATACTCCAGGACGCCGACCAGGTCGTCTGTGGTGAGGTCCCTGTAACAATATGAGCCTCTGAACAGGGCGAGCGCCTCACGGACGTCCCACTTGCGTTCGAGGGAGAGGCCTACCACGGCCTGGGAAAGCACATCGAGCGATCTCGTGGGAATGCTCACCCTGTCAATCGCTTTTATGTGGGCAGCCCTGCAGAGAACGGCGCACTCGACGAGGTCGTCGCTTTCGAATACAATGATTCGCCCCTTCGAAGTGCCACCATACTGGTGTCCCGCGCGTCCGACTCGCTGCAGACCCTTAGCTACAGACTTGGGAGAGCCTATCTGGACGACGAGATCAACGGAGCCGATATCTATGCCCAGCTCCAAGGAGGTTGACGACACGACCGCCTTGAGCTCACCGTCCCTGAGACTCTCCTCGACCTCCAGGCGCGTCTCCCGGCTTAGGCTGCCATGGTGAGCGCCTATTCGCTCGAGGCCACGCTCCTTCAGCTTGTAAACGACGCTCTCAGTGCCGCTGCGTGTGTTGGTGAACACCAGGGTAGTGCTGTGCTGTTCGATCATATCCTTCAGCCGATCATACATTTTCGAGTTCACGACCTCGAACGAGAGAGCGGTCATGTCCGCCGTCGGGCATATGACGTTCAGGTCGAGGTCTCTCTGGCCGAGCACCTCGGCAATCTTGACAGGGCGAGGGCTGCCGTTCTCGAAGCCCGCCAGAAACTCGGCGACCTCCGTGATGGGTGCCACCGTCGCTGAGAGGCCTATTCTGACGAGCGGGTCCTTGCAGAATCCCTGAAGACGTTCAAGCGCAATGGAGAGCGAGACGCCGCGTTTCGAATCGCATATCTCGTGTACTTCGTCAACAATCACGTACCGGACGCCCTCGAATCGCTTTCTGAACACGGGTGTCGACAGCACGAGCGACAGCGATTCCGGCGTGGTGATGAATATGTGCGGCGGCCTCCTGGCCTGCTTCTGCCTCTCGCTCTGGAGCGTATCGCCAGTCCTCACCGCGACCCGAATGGCGGGTGGAGTCATTCCCTTGGATTCGAATCGCTGGGAAATCTCCTTGAGGGGGCTGAGAAGGTTCTCGTTGATGTCGTTCGCTAGCGCCTTCAGCGGGGACACATAGACCGCGTATATCCTGTCCTCGAGCCTCCCCTCGTCAGCGAGTAGGGTGAGTTCGTTCACGATCGAAAGGAATGCCGTAAGAGTCTTCCCCGAGCCCGTGGGGGAAGAGACGAGGACGCTCTCCATCCGGTGAATCAGAGGCACCGCCATAGACTGTGCCTCGGTCACCGTCTCGAACTTATCGCTGAACCACTCCGAGATCACAGGATGGAGGAGGCTGAGAACCGCTTCTGTGCCGTTCCTCTCTGTGGTTATAGACGCCATGGTTAAACCGTCAATCCACCTTCGTTATCAGATGTCTGTATTAATACGTTTTCAGACCCGCATTCGGTTGCTGAAAACCGTTCGCTATCAGCTTTCCATCGTCTGTCCCCCAACCCCTTTTTCCTTTCCATTCCTGAGGGCCTTTGCAGAATGGCGTATCTCACGCCCGTGCATTTCTTCTTGAACGGATTCCGGCGATATGCCTTCAGGCCATCATCGAAGGTCGTCTAGCGCAGCTAGACCCTGCCACCAACGATTTGGGCCTTCGATCATGAAATCATTGAGGCACAGGACGTGAATCGACAACGGATGGTGCTCCACCGACTCCACTGGAATCTGCATATAGATTGGTCATGGCCACCCTTCTTTGAATCAGCTGAAGGGGCGAACACAGGCGACGGGGGAAGGATGCCTCCTTGCGACAAATACGCTTTCCGGTTCGGCAACAACCCGAAAAGACGAATCTCGTCTATTCAATAGAAGATATGTGACATCGATTGTCTTATGTTGTAGTAAATCGTATATTCATGCGACGAAATGGAATGGAATGATGTCGATATTCGTTTGGAGAAGCGTGAGCTCAATCAGATAGGAGGAATATCTTGGACACAGTAGGAGATGAGGCCCCTGGCGAGCGATCGGTTATCGTTCTCCTTTGCAGGTGTGAAGGAGAGATCCAGGGCGCGATTGATTTGGAGAGGGTTCGAGATTGCCTACTCACCCACCCTCGGGTTGGTATGGTATCCATACACGACTCTCTGTGCTCCAAAGAAGGGCGATCCCAAATGCGAAAGCTCTGCGACAAACGAGAGGGAGAAAGGGTGGTCATAGGCGCTTGCTCGCCGGAAGTTCCTGAGGACCCACTGAGAGGAGATCTTGAGGAGTCTGGAATAAATGGCTACCTCGTCGAGCAGGTCGATATTCGTGAGCAGTGCGCATGGGTGCATCCCTCTGTTGAACCCGCGACTGCCAAAGCAACTGCGCTGATCAGAGGGGCCATCGACAGGAGCCTGAGACAGGAGCCGCTTGAGGACCTGTCGTTCGACATGGCAGGTGCGGCTCTGATTATCGGTTGCTCAAGGCCGGGAATCCAAGCTGCAATCAAGATCGTCGAGGCGGGATTCCGAGTTTATCTCCTCGACGAAGAGGGCCGTGGACATCCCCCATTGGAGCGTACGCCTGCCAATCAGGATTTTGGCCTCCTTGCAGGACATGAGAATGCAGAGATCCTTCTGAATTGCAGCGTCGAGGCCATAGAGGGGGTTTTCGGGCGACGGCAAGTGAAGGTGCATACAGTAAAGGGACCCGCGGAATTCGAAGTCGGAACGATTCTCGTTGTCATACCACGAGAAGCATTCGCCGAGGACTCCTTCAGCCACTCGTGTCCAGATAACGCGAGTTTGGTCACCGCCGCTGAGTTCGAGAGGCTCCTGACAGAGTTGGAGAGTGGTGTGCAGTCCCTGCGTCTTTTTGATGGTGCGCATCTTAGCAGAATTGGCTTCGTCCAACGCGTGGACGACGATGAGGAAGCCGGGAGGAGTGCCCCCGAGCAGTCCGCATTCGTTGCCCTGGCGATTACACAGGCTCTTAGGCTCAAGAAACTGCGCCCCGACGTGAAGATTGACTTCTACGTGCACGATACCGAAGGCCTTCTCAGGACCAGCAAGGCATTGTCCGACTCAGCCGCAAGGAGCGGCATCAAATTCAGTTCGCTCGCGGCGCCACCTGATATCACGTGCGAGAATGGAAAGCCGCTCGTTAGAGCGAGACTTCTCGGACATGACGGGTCGACAGATATCGAGAGCGACCTGGTTGTTGTGATCGGGGGCCGAAAGGGGCCAGGAATCGCGTCGAAAGCTCTAGAGTTGCTTCACATGGGAGCCGGAGAGGACGGGACCATAAACGATCTCGCGAGGAGGCCAGCTGCAGACCTCAATAGGGGAGTCTTTGTAATCCAGACTTCCGAATCTGAGGAGGACGCCGCCCGGGCGGCAAGTCATGCTGAGTCGGTGGCATCAGCGATGGTCCGAATCATGCGTCAGCGAACCGTGAAGATCCCGAGGCATGTGGCCCGCGTCCAAGAATTCAGGTGCAGAGGTTGTGGCAAATGCGCGAAAGTGTGCGAGCACGGCGCGATAAAGTTGGTCGAGAAGGAAAAAGGGGAACAGATCGCACAGGTAGATGAGCAGCGCTGTGAAAGCTGTGGCCTCTGCAGAGTTGCGTGCTGCAACGGAGCAATGGCACTGCTTGGCTACACCACAACACAGCTTCTTGCTCAGATGCTGGGGGTTATCGAGGAGATGAGCGACTGACAGCAGAACGCTTCGAACCTAAGATAATTGCGTTCGCGTGCTCAGCGAGCGGCTGGGGAGCGCTGCTCTCGGCCGGAAGAGGGAGACACCACTACCCCTCGAATGTTAAGAGCCTGAGAGTTACATGCGCAGGTTCTATCGACCCTGCGCTCTTCATCCAGGCCTTCGAAAACGGAGTAGATGGAGTTGCTGTAATCGGTTGCCGGCTCGAAGAATGTCGCTACAGATTCGGAAACGTCTTCGCCGAGGAGAAGCTGACCCATGTTAGGGGGCTTCTGGAACTTCTTGGGATATCGCCTGACAGAATCATCAGTGAGCGAGTTGCGTCGGCCGACGGGATCAAGCTCGCTGAACGACTGAAAGCCTTCGTCAACGAGATTCGCGAGCTCGGACCCGTGCCCATAATTCCCAGTAAAAGGATGAGGAAGGCCGACAAGGAGTCCGTGGACAAGGAGGTCAAACACCTCGTAGAGGATACGAAAGCCTACAAGTGCGTCGAATGTGGCAAATGCACGGTGGTCTGCCCCATCCCCAAGTTCGAGCCGGAGTTTGCAATGCCGAGGATAGTGGTTCTCAGGTCAATCGAGGGGATGACCGAGCATCTCGCCGACGATCAGGACATCTGGACCTGCACCACCTGCGGGCTGTGCAATTCGCTATGTCCTTTCGACGTGGACTACTGCGGATTCATCCAGGGGTTGAGAGGGCAGGCGAGAGCGTTGGGCAACGACCCCACTTGCTCCCACAGAGGGCTGATTCACTCCGCGACGAGAATAATGGCAAAGACGACGAATGTCCGGCAGGACCGGCTTCGATGGATACCCCCTGATCTGAGCGTCAGCGAGAGGAGCGATGTGTTCTACTTCGTCGGTTGCCTCCCCCACTTCGACACGATTCTGGCGGACAGGAACCTTCGATTGACTGACATCTCAGTGGCCGCTGTTCAACTGATGAACGCAGCAGGAGTGTCTCCTCACATCAGCAGCGAGGAGGTATGCTGCGGGCACGATCTCATCTGGACGGGCGATGAAGAGAACTTCCTGAGGCTAATGGACAAGAACCTGGGGGTCATAAGGAAGAGCGGGGCAGAGAAGGTCGTCTTCTCCTGTCCGGAGTGTTACCGGACTTTCCTGAGGGACTACCAGGAATTCGAGGGGGACCTAGGATTCGAGCTCATGCACATCTCCGAATACCTACAACGTCTCATGGACGACGGAAGGCTCACCTTCCCGAAGAGGGAGTCGGCGACCTCGGTCACCTATCACGACTCGTGCAGGCTAGGGATACACCTAGAAGTCATCGACTCGCCGAGGCGACTGTTTGAGGCAGCGGGCCTGAAAGTAGTCGAGATGGAAAACACAAAGAACAGATCGTACTGCTGCGGCAACTGCGCGTGGACCAACTGCTCATCGACGACGATGAAGATGCAACTGGAGCGGATGAGACAGGCAAAGAGAACAGGGGCAGAATACCTGCTGACCTCGGACCCCAAATGCCAGATACACCTATCCTGCGCGATGAGTGGCGAACTGCCAATCGAGAGGGAACTTGTGGATTTACCTGTCAAGGACATGGCCATAGCCTTGGCTGAAATTCTCAAAGGACAAGACGGATTCAGTGCACGAATCGGGAACTGGGGCGAGAAGGGGCAACCGATGCCTGAACGATAAAGTTTTAAGTGCCGGATAGCTGGCTGGCAATTCGTTTTCAGAATCGCCCCCAAGGCCGATCCGCAGACAACTCTGGAAATGTATTTATCCGGACTCAGTGATTGGAAGCGGGGAGAACCGATGCTTCTCAGGAACCGAGCACTAGAGTCGACCGTCTGCGCCGCTGTCGTTATGCTCGTCACGGTTGCGTTCACGCTGTCCCTCCTGAAAAACCCCGGCGCCGACGAGCTTGGAGCTAGCACGTCATTCGAGGAGTACACTGGATCGATACACGTCAATGTCACGGACAACGCCGGCAGACCCGTTACCGATGCGGAAGTCACTCTTGAAGGCAACCAGAGCTGGTATGCGGACGACGATGGCATGCTGAATATATCTGGT
>Ga0224507_10000086_pt1 | contig 34430 bp, 25 predicted proteins | sample SF_Jan12_sed_USG_3_FD_170159 | JGI IMG/M metagenome (GOLD analysis project Ga0224507, IMG submission 170159) | Sediment microbial communities from San Francisco Bay, California, United States - SF_Jan12_sed_USGS_13 | ecosystem: Environmental > Aquatic > Marine > Sediment | place: USA... | reverse complement strand
CGAGGTTCGCCCTCACCACGCGGTTCGCCTTCGCCCCGAGGTTCGCCTTCGCCCCGAGGTTCGCCCTCACCACGCGGTTCGCCTTCGCCACGAGCTTCGCCCGCACGTTTACCTGCACTAATGTCTTCAGCCACGGTATTTCCCCTCTCTCCGGGTTTATATGCCACTCTGCGGTGGCGGTCTGTTGTCACTTTCAGGCCTAAGATCCTGCGCTGTGATCAGCGCCGAGGCTCCGCCATAAGTTCAGCGTAGCCTGACTCGCCGCTCAAAGCCACGATATCGGGGTTGCTGGCAAGCAATGCCCGCGGCCAACCCCCGTCGACCGTCTGCTTCAGGCTCTCGAATGCGCCTTTCATATCGCCGATCTGCACTCGCACCCGAGTTGCGAAGTAGTAAGCGGTTGAATCCGGCTTGTTTTCGAGCAACTTCTGAATCTGGGCGACAGCTTCGTCGTTGCGCCCGGTATAAGCATAGTACATTCCCAGCTGGCCGACACTACGCCAGTCTCCCGGACTGATTCGCAAGCGTTCTTCAGCGAGCTCAATCGCTCGTTCGTAGGCATCGAGCGCGCTGTCTTCCTCGCCCTCGATAAATCGATAGGCATCCGCCAGGTATCCCCATGGTGCGTGCACCTGCGGGGCAAGCTCGATCGCTCGCTTCTGGTCCATGACGGCCTTCGAGTATTCGCCGCGGTAGTAGTAAACCAGACCACGGTTCATGTAGGTCCAGCGTGAGGGCAGCGGTGATGCGTTAAAGGCACTCTCCGCTTTGTCGAATTCCCCTAAAGAAAGGTAGGTCCTGCCCAGATTGTCGTACCCTATGCCGCTATCGGGCGCCAGTTCCGTAACCCTTATGTGTCGTTCGATGGCTTCATCGAAGCGAGACTGTGCGTTCAGGAAATTCCCGAAGTGTCGGTGTACACCCCAGTAGCCACCCTCTACTTCCTCTGCTCGACGGAACGTCGTCTCGGCGAGCTCCGGCTCATTTTGTCTCGCGAAGGTTTGCGCAAGAATCAGGTACGCCTCTACGGCGTCCGGGTGGGCCGCGATCGCTGTTTCGAGTTCCTTGATGGCGCTATCCACCTGCCCATTGGTGAGATACAGATTTCCGAGCGCAACGTGCACTTCCCACAGGCTATTGTCCAGAGTTAATGCACGGTGGCACGCTTGTTCAGCTTTCTCAAAAGACTCAGGCCGGAGCGCAAATTCGTAAGTGCCGAGGTGCGCATCGCATAAGCCGGCATAGGCCTGAGCAAAACTCCGATCCATACCGATCGCCCTGTCAAACAGTTCGACCGCACTGGCCAGCGTCGCGTCTTCGGCCGGTTGTCGCAGGTAGTTACGCCCGCGCAAGTAGAAATCATACGCTTCCGGACTTTCTGTCGGTGGTACTTCGACTACGAATTTCGAGTCCGGCGACAAGACCGGCACGATCGCCTTGGCGACTGACTGCGCGATATCAGTTTGGATATCGAGCAAAGTATCGAACCTCTCGTCGTACGTTTCGGTCCAAAGCAGATCCTGGTTCTCGGTATCGTCCAACACCGCCGTAACGCGCACGCGCTCACCGTCGCGGCGAACACTGCCCGAAAGCACATGATCAACCATCAATGTAGAGGCAATGGTACCGATATCGACATCCTTGTTCTTGTAGTAAAAGGAAGCCGTTCGTGAAGCGACTTTGAGCTCGTTAACCCGACCGAGTGTTCCAAGCAATTCGTCCGCAAGGCCATCTGCGAAATATTCATCGCTCGCGTCATTGCCGTAATTCTTGAATGCCAGTACCGCGAGAGAGGCCCGTTTCGCAGTGTTTAGTCTTTCGATACCTTTTGAAACGTAATTCTCGTACACCAGAAATACAACAGCCATGACGAGCAAAGTGATGATGGCGCCATCCAATCGCCTTCCCGTTAGCCAACCAATACTCGCTTGACGCAGCACATCGTCGCTGCGCTTTAAGCCCATCGGGGTGAGTTCATAGACCCAGGCCAGCACTGCGGCCACTGGAAACCCGAGAATGATTACGGAGATAACGAGCTGCATCACCCAGCGGGGAGCATCGAATGTCGGCAGAATGACATCCGCAATCTGGATCATTAGCCAGCCGACAACAGCATAGGCAACGCCCACTCTTACTACGTTGCGACGCTTCAGCTCAGACCATAGTGACAGCTGACCTGTCTCTATACCGGGCTCCGAAACCTGATAGACCGCAATCGGTTCCGGCGTATCCGCGATCTCCCGTTCGCCGGCGAACTCGACGCCAACGTGGCCTCGTTGCTTAATCTGCTCAAAGACCGCGCCCGACAAACAGATTCCTCCGGGTACTGCCAGGGCCTCCAGGCCGACAGCGATGTTGCACCCGTCCCCGGAAAGCCTGCCGTTTATCTCCCGAACCTCGCCGATATGCATGCCGATGCGCAGCAGGCAGCGCCGTTCCATAGGTAGCCGCTTATTCTCGCCGAGCAATTTCTGCTGAATCTCGACCGCGCAATGAATAGCATCGATAGCATTGTCGAACTGTGCAAATTGGCTGTCGCCGGATCTCGGCAGACAGCGTCCGCCATGTTCTTCTATCAAGCTAGTGCAGATCCCCTGCGCAAGTTCCATAGAGGACTCTACCGTTGGCTGGTCAGATTGAGTCGATGCATCAGGACCGTCTGCGCGCAGAGCCATTATTGTTGAGATCTTGTGACGCTTCTCGGACACAGGACTTTTTTATTCTCCCAGCTGATCAACCGGACGCAGTATAACGCAGCTAAGGTACAGCGGTGTTCCAGGAGCGGATGCTCGACTCTCTCACGGTGCCACATGACGGCGACGAAAGACTAGTCGAGGCTCGCCCCGTTTCCTTTGGCAGCAGGTATACTCGACGCTCCCATGCTAACTGCAGATCCGACAACAACGGCTTACGCAGCGCCGCGCTGGGCGCAGGCGATGCGCCGTGTCACCGACTATCTCGTTTGCGATTTCCTGGGCGGACCGCGGCCGTGGAAATTCGCGTGGGTCATCAACTTCCAGAAGGCGGGGACGTTCGTGTTTCTTCTCGGCCTGATCGCCTACTACGGCAACACGTCGACCGGCGCATGGATCTACACCGCCATGCAGGGCAGCTACGGCCTCGTGTGGATTCTGAAAGACGTCGCGTTTCCCGACCCCGGCTGGCAGCGCCGCATCACGATCGGTGGCGGCATCATGGCGTTCGCGGCGGTGCTTGGCTGGTACTGGGTGTTCGGCTGGCTGCTGATATCCGGCACGTCGCAACCCGACTACCCGCTGCCCGATGTCGCCTGGTACTGCCTGTGCATCAGTCTGTGTATCGTCGGCTGCGCCATCATGATTGCGGCCGACGCGCAGAAGTTCTTCACGCTGCGCGTGCGGCGCGGCCTGATCACGGACGGCATGCACCGCTATGTACGTCATCCGAACTACCTCGGTGAGATCCTGATCTACGGCAGTTTCGCTATGATGGTGTGGCACTGGCTGCCCTGGGTCGTGCTCGCATGGGTCTGGCTCGGCGTCTTCGCCGTCAACATGATCATGAAAGAAGCCAGCATGTCACGCTACCCCGAATGGACGGCGTACAAGAAACGAACCTGGTGGTTGATTCCGTTCGTGCTCTAGGGGTCGAAAACAGAGGTCGGACCGAGGCTTTCGGGACTATCCAAAAGGACCTCGGTTCGACCGCTTTTGTCACATAGGAGATGCAACAACGCCCTGCGTTACAACAATCTGAGGGACACGTCGCCCATGCCAACATCCCGTTTCTCGTCGAGAGCGAGGCCGTGATCGAGTAAAGCAAACTGGCGACGGAAGGGCCTCATATCGCGGCACAGCGAAGTACCGCCTTTCAGCGAGCCCGACGTGTCCCAGGGGATATTTCAGTTCAACAGTCGATCTCTTATTCCGTCCGTAAGACTCAACGGGCGAATAGAAGAGCCTGATTCAAGTGCTCGCGCAAGGGCCAGGGCTCATTCGGATTCTGTGGGATGAGAGTTTGGTCGCCAGGGGCAGAGCGATCCGCATCCATCGAACTGCCGACACGCGGATTGTCAGTCGCGAGTTGGTTCGCTTGAGGCTTTATATTTCAATGAGTTACCGCGGCGCCCGTTGCCTAATTTGCAGCACCGCCGCCGATGCCCCGATCGACAGCGTTGATCGTGCGCTTAATTATCCCGCGGGCCCACCGGAACCATAATGTGTCGCATAGGTGTTCCGCCCCACATTACGTATGGCCCGGGTGCGTTCGGATCATCACTCATCTCCGCTAACGATACGTTCGTCGGCATTAACAGCATCAGGTGCGGGCCTTCCTGAACCCAGTGGCCACTGTCGTCCGGTTCGGTAGCAGATGGATCATGGTTGTGCACCATTGCGTCACCCTGAAGCATGTACGAGTAACCCACGGTATCGGTCGAGAATTCCTCGCCTGCCGCCATCGCAGCCAGCCAGGCTGTCCAGACCGCGTCATTGCACATCGGGTGATCGTCGCCCGGAATCAGCGGAACGCCAGGCAGGCAGGTCCAGCCATTGCTGCCCTCACGCAACTCGGTGCCATCTACATCCACGATGGTTGCCTCAGCTGAAATGCTCGCTGGCGCGGCCGATTCAGCACGAGCAATCTTGGTGGCAGTAGACTCGTCACCGGCCCATGCAATGCCGGCAATCGTGAAGCTGAATGCTAATGCGAGTAGAGCCCGTATGCAGCGACTCGAGAATGGTGTGTTCATGGAAGCCTCCTCATCATAGTTGCACGGAGTATAGCCACTGCATCGCGATGATGTTGAGCTTTTCCCGCCATGACCGCGGACACGCGGATATTCAGTTTGTTGATTGAACTCTTCCGGCTACATTTTGCAACTCATCACCGGGGTGTCGGTTGCTCATTTCGCAGCACTGTGCAGGACCGTGCACAACTCGATCACGCAGGATTCGCACCTGTGACGAATTCTGCATTGCGTTAGCCGCACCGAGCCCCAACTGATCATCCTGCGCCCGACAGGTTCTGAGTCATTGCCCGAGGCTCGTATCATCGAGCGGCTTCGAATCGAATGAACTGTCTCGCGACTTTCGCGGCAATGCTTGTGAGTGGACTCGACCCGCCTCGTCCAATCACGTTCACTGTCATTGCAACGACGATGTCGTGATCGGGAACGATCATAAGGATGGCGGTCGATCCGGCGCGGGTACCGCCATGGTGGATCAGCGTGATGATCTTGTCCGCGCCCTTCTCCTCGTCCGCAACCACAAGGCCGCCGATGCGCCATCCGAGACCATAGTGCTGCGGGTTCAAGTCGCCGGCCGAAACGGCTCTTGCTGTGAACACGGCGGTACGTGTCGGCTCGTTAAGCAGCCCGTTACTGAGCATGGCATTGCCGAACCTGACGAGGTCTGTTGGCGTTGACACGAGGCCACCACCGGCCCATTTGTAGCTGCTGTTGGTCGCCGGTGCCTTGATAACCGCTTTCTTTGAAAAAGTGCCGACATAATCCGCCGCCCGGGTTCCAGGAAGTCGCTCTGCCAGGTCTATGGAGGTCCGTTCCATTTTTAGTGGCTCGAGAAGATGCTCCTGCAATGCGCCGATGTATGGCTGACCGGTTACCCGCTCAATCGCGGCAGCGATCAGCGTGTAACCGAATGTGCTGTAACTAAAGTCGGTGTCCGGCTCGAAAAGCAGCGCGTCCTTCGCAATGAGAGCCAGGCTCTCCGCGGTGTTCACGAACTCACGATTAAGCGCTGATTCCGAAAATATTGGAGTTTTCCATGCGAACCTGTAATGCCTGATGCCCGCCTGGTGTGACAGTAACTGGCGCAGGGTAATCGAATGCTCTTTCACAGGAAAGCTCGGAACGTAGTCACGCACGTCGGCATCGATATCCAGCAGGCGATCTTGCCAAAGCAACGCCGTGAGGACCGCTGTGATTGGTTTCGACACGCTACCAATTGCATAAATGGTATCGGGGGTGGCGAGCGCTAGTGTTTCGATATCAGCGTAGCCACGCGCATCTGCCCATACAAGATTGCCGCCGACACCTACGGCAATCGAAATAGAAGGTGAAACCAGAGATTTCCGGTACGCTTCGAGTTCGTCCCCTACCGCGGTGATGGCTCCGGAATACGAGTCGTCGTAAACTTTGTTATTATCGGCTTTCGCGGCGCCCGGCGCCGGTATCGTCTGTTGTAACGCGATCACGATGCCAGTGATCGTGACAACAAGTGACGCAATTACGATCAACGACCACTTTATCCCCTTGACGATGCTCAACAGGCTGTCTCCTACGGACGAATTTCTATTTTTTTGATGCCGCAGGGCAGACAAAGGTTTACCGGAACACGTTGACGGGTTTGTCAGCGAAATATTTCCGATGGCCGGGATCGAGATCTGTCAATAGACAGCTGGCTACGCCAGCTCGCACTCCGTGCATCTGTAGGCGCCTCGGATGAACCATCTGTCGTGGCCTTTATTGGGTAGTCATCACCACCCGGGACAGCATTATAGCCAACTATGTTCCAGCGGCCGCTCGCGGTGCATGAGAATCCATTCTGCGTGTTCGTCCAGCGCGGCCTCGCCAAGTGCGTGTAGCACTTCTCGTCTCTCTCTGTCCGTTTTGACCGCGTCGACTTGCATTCTGGCATTCTTGAATAACCTGTACATGAACCGGTACTGCTTGATCAGCTCCTTATCCGCCTTTTTATGAGCGTAGGCCTCCCGCACCGCCGCAACCAGTGGCAAGACACCCATTAGGACTAGCAGCGACGTACGTGAACCTTCCGTCAGCCAATCACCGAACGAGGCGAGTACGAGCGTGACGCCAATACCAGCCCACAGGCACGTGTACCCGAGCGTCCTCGTGATCCGATGAAGCAACAACTTCTGATCCTGGTGACGTTTGAAGTACGAAATTTGACCGCTGTCGTTCGGCCTCTTCGGATCCCCTATCCAGCGGTCAATCACGTACTTTACATCACCCGCTGCATGCTTCGCGCTGTCCTGCCCCTGCCGAATCGTGCTGACCCGCATCGCGTTCCGGATCCACCCCAATTCGACTTCCTGTTTCTGAAGGAAATTGTCGTGTGCGAATTGTGTAGTCATTCCGGAGGTGACTCCGGCTACGAGCCAGTAAAACTGCACACGCAAGCCTTCGGCGAGTGAACGATAGTCCAGATATTTACGTTGCCACTCTCGTTTTGTTGCAATCAGGTAAAAACCGAACCCGATGGCGAACAGTGTCAGAAATGCGTAAATCATATAGTCGAACCCATTGACGTCCGCATATACAATGAAAGCCAAGCCCATCAGCGCAGCAAGCGAATAGGTAACGCGAAGCATGGTGTCAACGCGTACCTGAAAGTGTCGGGCCAGGAAATCCGCCGTTCGAAAAAGGGCTGCTATTCTGAGGGCCCTCGCGGACAGCTGCGCGTTTCTGGCATCAGCGAGAAGCCTGCTCTTGTGCCGTACTATCTGCCTTTTGTACCTGAGCATGTCACGGTTGAATTCACAGGTTCGCCGGAACATCAAGCTATACGCACGTGGCGATTCCGTTGTTCGCGGATTCTCCGTATCGGCTGTCAGATAAAATGATTGCAGCGGCTTCAACCCTGATTCCGGCTCGCCATTCGGCTGCTCGCGGGAGCAGACTATTTGGTAGACGAGATCGCTCTCGAAGTCTGATATCAGGTGTCGCGTCCGGCTTCTCCCGCTTGTCATTCCCGGCATGAAATCCGTGTGATGATAATGCACGACCTGCGCGGTCCCACCAAGTTGATCTGACTGTTTACCGTTCCAGATGGCCAGCAACAGATGACAATGCCCGCACAAATAGATACCAAGCTGCGCGTATTGCTTGTCGCGTGCCGGGCCAGGCTGCTCGATAGCCGCCTGTATATTACCTGCCGCGAGCGGTAACTCGAAAACTTCCGCGTGATCGACGAGGCGGTTGAATTCCTGCCTCCCCGCGTCGCTCGCGAACCCCTCGAGATACAGGTCTCTTGGCATCGGCAGCGGCACAATCAGTTGCAGCCCGAGACCGAGCGCCTCGTTTGCAACCAATTGGCCCGCCCCTTCGGCCAGCGGCGTCAACACGACCACGGGTGTATCCCCGCATTTGGCGCGAGTGGATTCGAGAAATTCCCGGGCGAGTCGCTGCAACGCAGGAATTTCTGCTGCAACAAGGTCCCTGTGGCCGGTCACGGCGATGACCAGCGGAACTGGCACCACCGTATCGGCCGTTTCCTGAACTACCGGCCGGTCCATCAGTAAGCCTTATCCAACATCAATGGAGACTGGACAAGTATTGTTCCGGTCACTACTCGTTCACGATTATCGGATCAAGCTTTTGAGGTTTGTTGGCACCCGATTTTCGCGGCGTCAGTGTTACACCAAATTTCACTTGACACGATTTACCATGATCATTTTCGTCGCGCAAAATGATCGTCGATTCATTTAGTCGCTGCGGCTTAAGGCAATCGTTTTTTTTGATGTCCAGATCGTCTAGTTTGTATTTGTCTTCCAATCCAGCCTTCAGGTAGACAGCAATATTTTCAATGTGGTTCGGGGGCACGTGCAGCGCCGGCGGATCACAATCGACCTTTTTGTCTTTCACATAAATCTCGAAACCTCTCATTACAATATCTCCTCTTCTGCTTCTCCAACCTGGCTTCGACAGTTCACCATACTGTTGCGCGAACCGATCGAAGCACCTCAATTTGTCGCTCGAGCCGAAAAGCCATTGCGGTCGCATGAACCGGCATATGCCGAGTTCACAAACCCCGTTGTCACGAGCTGCTCGACAATCGGGCTCGCCTCTTCACTGCGACCCAGGCACAGAAGTGCTTGCGCCCAAATATTCAGAATCTTGTGATCTTTGGTATCTTGCGCTAGCGGCTCGATAAGCTCGAGAGAAGCGAGCCAGGCCTTCTGAGCTTCCTCATCATTGCCGGTCAACGCAATTAGCTGGCCTTCGATCAAGTAGGCTGTACTGAGACTTCTCACTGTCATCAGGTCGTCGGGATGCTCCGACCCAAGATCTGTCAATATTTCGATCGCGGCTTTTATCGCCGACTCCGCATTGTGGAGATCACCACTTGCCGTCAGGGCAATTCCCGTAAGGATCCGGCTGTCGGCCAAATCTCGTTGCCAGCGCACCTTGCTGGGGTCCGTGGCGAATAGATCCTCAATGATTCGCGCGTAGCGGGTGAATTCAATAATTGCTTCCTCCGGATTATCGAAGGCAAGCGCAATGCGGCCGGCAGCCGCATGTAGCAATCCAAGGTCCCGCTGCCAGTTTGCGTTGGCCGGATCCAGTGCGCTCAGTTGCGCGCTGATTCCCAGCGCAGTTCCAAAACTGGCGATCGCCTCGTGAAATTTGCCCTGAGCCTCCAGGGTTTCGCCAACTCTTCGGTGGCCGAGACTCAGCCGCCTTTTCCACGTCGTATTTTGCGGGTCTTTCGCTACCAAGCTGTTTTTGATCGTGACCTCTTCACGGAATTGCTCGAGCGCGCCATTCAGGTCACCGAGGAGGCTTCGCGCCGACCCTACCCACGAGGTTTGTTCGGCCAGGTCGAACCAGCGACCCAGGTCATCGGGATTTTTCTGAACCAGTTTTCTTCCAATAGCCTGCGCGCCAAGAAATTCTTCGAGGGCCTTCGCCGTCGCACCCTGTGATATGAATACCACACCAAGGTTTGTATACGCGTACCCTAGCTCGCTCAGCCACGCCTCGTGTTCGGGTTCTCTATCAACGAGCAATTTCGAAATGACAAAGTACTCATCAAGATAATGCAACGAACGATCAAGGCCACCTTGCTCCAAGTGGGCGTAGCCGATCCAGAAATTCGCTTGAGCTAACAAAAATTGCGCCTCATTGTTGCCCGGATCGTGTTGTACCAGCAGCGCCGCATCCGAAAGTGATCGCTGGAATGCATCGATGGCTGGATCGAGGCGGCCTTGCGCCATCCGAACCTCACCAATTTGGCGCATCGCCTTACTGCGAACATCCAGTGCCTCGGGCGTCAAGTCATCTTCATCGAGTGATTCAAAATAGGCAGTTGCCTCGTCGCCGACCGCATCAAGCACATCGAGCCTGCCGATAGGCTCCAACTTTTCCCGCAGATCCCCCAGCATGAATGTAATCAGGCCTTCAGCCCGCGCACGGTGTCGCATCGCCTCTTCTTCAGCAACAATCGCCCGCACTGCCAGTATCGTGGTCAGCACCATGATGCTTAAGGCAGTTGCCGTAACCGCGACCATTCGGTAATGGCGACGATGTAGCTCGCGTTGTCTCAATTCGTCGAAACCGACGCCGATGATGCCGGCGATGAGTTTCAGCTTTGCGCCTGCCGTACCATCCTTGCCCGGTCTGGCATCGGCTGCAATCGGCTCAGTTGGTTGATCAGTTAGAATGCCCTCGTCACTCATGCAGAAACGCAGGCCAATCGGAAAGCACTCGTCAGAATTGCAGCCAGGCGTTTCCGTGGCGTTGGGTTCACCGGCAATAATGAAGCAGAATATGCGATCCGATCGACCGAGTCGCTTAAACGTCAGTACCTCTTCGTTGACCCAACGTGATTCAGCGGCGTGCGGTGAACAGATAACCACCAAATTCGCGGAGTCATGAAGCGCCTTGTTGACGGTTTTTCCAAGGTCGGTGGCAGACGGCAATTCTTCCCGATCACGAAAGACAGGAGCAATGCGTCTTGGAATAATGCCGGAAGCCATCTCGCGGCCGACCAATCGTCGCGGCACGAGGTAGGATTCCAGTTTCTTGTGCAACCAGACAGCGCATTTCTCATCGTGGTGCGAATAACTGATATACGCCCGGTACCTGAAGCTTTCCGATGCTGATAGCCCAGACATTGTACTAATACCTGTAGACCAGTCTCGCCACCATCCACCACCGTGTTTCGTCAACCACGTCGGGCCAAGGGCCGTTACCAACGATGCCTTGCATAATTTCCCACCCGTGTCTCCGGGCGGTCAATTCGATGTTGTACTTACTGTCGGTTATCAGTTGTCTTTTTTGCCGCGGCCCTTAAGACCGACACGCCGATTTTCAGAACTTTAAGTGGTTGATTCTAATTATATTTATCAACAAGTCGCCGGGGCGTCAGTTGCATTGTTTGCAGTACTTATCAGGACAAGTCACAACTGTTCCACGCGAAATTCACGCAGCCCTTGCACGGCTATGGTCGCCGGAACCTTAAAAGTCCCAGTAAACGCTCAGGCCCGCGCGAAGTCGATCGTACTGACCGCGAGGGTCTGACGAATCCACATCTTCCTGTTTGACGTCCGCTCGCAGCGACAGCTGGTCCGTGAAACGATACAGCGCGGACGCGGTAACCTGGAACTCCTGGTACTCCTTCGCGGGCTGCGTTGGGTCGTCAAACGCGAACGCATTGTCATACTGCTGATCGCGGTAGTCGATCCCGACCTGCGCCGTGAACCTGTCGGACAACTCCACGGTCGTCTCGAAACTGATCTTGTGCTTGGTGTAGTCGTTGTAGCCAACGTACTGATCTTCACGATTTGTCAGTGAATAGATGAGTTCGGTGACTACGGCCTGACTCACTCGATGTCGCAAGCCGAGCTCGAGCATGCCGTACTGGTACTCCAGGTTAGGACTGGCTGTTGACGCCTCACCGTTTGCATCCCTGGCGCGCCGTTCGTCAAAGGAACGCGCGTAATGCTGGTAGCCGATCTCGAGACGTGTCGTCCTCGCCAGGGCGATCTTCAAGGCACCGTGCAGCCAATAGGCCGACAGGTCGTACGATGATGCCGCCGCTACATCCTCATAATCGCGTACCAAGTAGCCCCCGTCTATTTCATAACGGTACTGGCCGACGCGGTTCTTGAGCTTCGCCCGGATGTCGGCACCAGTGTAGTCGAAGCGATCGGCAATGCTTACGCCGTCGTCGAAGCGATCGAGGCCGTCGTCACGGTCGAAGTTGGTCTCGCCGTATGTGCGAATTCCGGCTGAATACGAGAGCTGCCGACTTGACGATTTGCCGTCGCCGAGCGCGCGCTCCATACCCAACCTCAACCGGTGATCGGTTTCGTTCGCGTTATCCAGGGCGGTGTCGGTGTAGTAGTCACCGCGATGACGATAAGACGCCACGAATGTCGATCGCTCGGAGACCGGGTTGAACCAGGTTGCGCCAAGCCGGATCGGGATGTAGCTACCGGACTGCTCGACCGGATTGACGGATACGGCTGGATCCTGCGACAGGTCCATGTAGGGCGCATCAGGGGCACGGAAGGCGTTGCTGTCGTGACCGAAACCCGCGGCGAAAGCCGACTCGAAATGGGGCTGTGACGACCCGATCTTCTCGAGCGCCCGGCTCGACAAAAGACGCAGCTTGGGGCTGTCAGCCTCCGCACGGGATCGCTGGAACCACTTCTCGGCCGAGTGTTCGTCGCCCTCGCGGTTGGCGAGCACGCCCAGCTGATAGTAAGCGAGCGCGGCCATCCGGTCGTCTTTCGCAGCTTCTGTATAAGCCCATCGCGCCTGCGAATACTGGTTGAGGCGGTAGTGTGCGAGGCCCATGTTGTAGAACAGCCGTGAGCCGTCCTTTCCGTTGGTCAACGCGTCATTATAGCCTGCCAAAGCGCCGGCGTAGTCGCCGTTCCTGAATGCCGTGTTCGCCTTGTCGAAGGCCGCCTGCGCGGCGACGCTATCGGCGCCTGCCAACGAAGGCGCCAACAGCGCTGCGCCGAGTATCAGACTGCCCAGTGCCAGTCCGGAGAATCGAGTGCCCATACCGAAGTCCGTCCGTCTCTTGATGAAATCAATAACCAGACAACAACATAGAGCGGCGCGCCTGGACAAACAGTGACACCCGTCACGAAAGAAAAGGCCTTTCCCGGTTTTCACGGGAAAGGCCGAAACTACGCGCCGTCAGTTTGCGGCTGACTGATCAGCCGTCGCTGCCGGGCAACTCGTCGGGATCATCCTCGGAATCGTCTTCCGAATCGGAATCATCGAGGTCGCCATCGGAGTCCTCACTGTCGAAATCCTCGCTGTCCGAGTCTTCGCTATCGGAGTCCTCACTGTCGACGTCTTCACCGTCTACGTCTTCGCCGTCGCTGTCGTCGGAGTCATCGACCTCGAGGATGCTGCCATCCTCGCTGTCCGAATCATCGAGCACGTCGAACGAATCGACGTCCAGATCGTCTGAATCGTCAGCAAGCACTGCTGACAGCGGCGCCAGCGCCAGCGCCAGCGCGAAAGCCGACAAGATCGAACTGAATTTCCCTTTCATCGTGTACTACTCCTGTGTTGCGTGCCTGAAATCTTTTGACGTCAAATGACCTTGACGGCGAATTCGAATGTCTTTTGCTTACCCTCGTGCTCCAGCCGGGCAAGAATCGCGCCGCCATTGCCGGAGCGCACAACGATAGGCAGCTCGAGGATGTTGGTTCCGGACTTGACGGTCGTTTTCCACCGCACAGAGTCACGTCCTTCGTAGCCGACAATTTCCACCCCGTCCGGCAATTGCACCAATATCGCGACTGCCTGCAGCTCGCGCTTCGAGTCGAACGTCAGCCGGAACGTCTTCTCGACGTTCATGGTGATCGAGACCGTTTCGATCGTAGCCTCGGGCTGCGTCGGCAGGTCGGCCGGCAGCACGAAAACCAGCCACGCGACGATGCCTGCGGCGATTGCGCTGCCGATACCCGCGGTCGCCCGGAACCGGGTTTCATTGCGATGCGTATTAATCAGTGTCTCCTCGACTGCGGCGTCGAGGAATCCGTCTTCAGGCGGCGGCACCGGTATGGACTTCAGCGTTTGGCGCAGCGCTACTTTGCGGCTGCGAACGGCCGCGCACGCATCACACTCTGCATGGTGTGACTCGACTTCGCGGCTCAGGGCCTCTTCGAGTTCACCGTCAAGATATGGATCCAAGTTTTGCCGGAACTGCTCGCAATTCATCGTATTCTTCGCCTCTACTTTCTCCAGACGCAGAATTCGGACGAACGGGTCCCTCATCGAGCAGATCCTGCAGCCGCTCGCGGGCGCGCTGCCGCCGCGATTTCAGGGTGCCGTGAGGAATCCCTGTTATTTCAGCGATTTCCGTGATCGTATAGCCCTCGACATCGTGCAGCTTGATGATGAGTTTATGGTCGTCGCTGAGGTGTTCCAGGGCTGCCTCGACGCGCGTTATGGTGAATTCGCCCTGGGCGAGCTCTTCCGTCGATGCCCCTGCCGCCGGCGCCTGGTCGGGGCTGGCCGACAGGATCGGGTCTTCGACCAGCGCCAGCCTGCGCGTTTTGTAGCGCCGCTGGTGATCGATGAACTGGTTGTAGATCACGCGACCGAGCCAGGTGACGGGCGCCTCGACCTCGGCCAGGCGATCCATCCGCGAATGCAGTTTCAGCAGCACATCCTGAACCAGGTCCTGCGCGTCTTCGCGATGTCCGGTCAATCGATACGCAAACCGGTACATGCGGTCGAGGTGAGGACGAATGAGTGCCGTAAATGACGGCTGTCTGTTCTGGCGGCTTATTGGCATAGTGTATGACGGGTCGCGTTCCCAAACGCCATTACATCAGAATCGTCTTCCGACCAGATAACTGTGACCCAGCGCACGCTTTCGCTCATTTGCAGGCGTATTTTTAAGCGCATCTGACATGTCGGTTTACGGCGCATTGCGAGACAAGCCCCACAATACGGTCATCCTGGCTATCCTGGCCCTGATCATCGGTGCCTACGCGCTGATGGCTTTCAGGTATCCGATAGCCTACATCTGGGCGACCTATGAAGACCTGATGGGTGAGTGGGCCCAGACCTATTCCTTCCTGACGGCTGCCGTATTGGCGGTCGCCGTCGCTGCACGCCAAACGCGTTATCGCTGGTTCTTCGCTTTGCTTGCTGCCGCCTGCAGCTACGTCTTTCTCGAGGAAATTTCGTGGGGTCAGCGAATCTTCGGCTTCGATACACCGGCGTTTCTGAAGTCGCGTAATCTGCAGGGTGAAGCGAATGTGCACAACCTGTTCACCGGGCCGCACAAGACGCTGCTGAAAGACCTGATCAGCATCGCCGTCTCGCTGGCGCTCGTCGGCTATGGCCTGCTGTATCCGTTGCTGCAGAAGCTCAAGTGGCGCATCGCACTATGGTTCGACCGGATTGGCGTTGCGGCACCGCCATTCGTGCTCTGGCCGTTTTTCACCATCGCGGCATTCTTTGAGCTCAAGCCACTGAGCTTTAACGAGGCGGAAGTCGCCGAATTGCTAATTGGATTCGCGCTCGCGACTACGGCGATGCATTACCTGTTCGCCACCCGGCATGAGCTGATAGCCGGCGGCAAGGACTGGGACCGCAATCACTCCCTGGTCTTCGGGCAGCAAGTCATCGTACTGGCCGTTGCAGTTCTGGGCATCGCCAGCGTAACCACCGTCGGTTTCTACTCGGTACCGGCTAACAAGATGCGCGTAGACAATCGCATTGAAAACGGCATCGAAAAATTCGCAGGCCGGTACGAGCGTTACGATCGCTGCGATATCGCGGTCGACCTCTACCAACTACTGTTGCAGAAAGAGCCCGAGCGCGTCTACATCCTGCGCAAGGCGGCGGCGTGCTACCGCGACATAGGGCAGATAGCTCTGTATGAGGAAACGATCAACAAAGCGATCTCCATCGATCGAGAGAAATACGCAGAGGAACCCGGGCGTGCGTCCGTCAACCAATCGCTGGTCCGGAGTTACCAGCTTGCGGGAAACGATGAACTGGCCAAGATCCACCTGGAAAAAGCGTTGCATATCGGCATTACTCGCGTCATCGAACACCCCGACAGCGCCAGTGCCGCGTATTCATATGGACGGACGCTGCAACTGGCCGGCCGCCTCGACGAGGCCTTCGAACAATTCACCCGAGCCTATGACATGGACCGAACGTCTTCACGTTACCGGCGATCCTACTTTGCGGTGCGAGCCGTGCTTAGCGGTTAACCCTCGTCAATAGGCCTGGTAACGCCAGAACCAGCGGATCAATTCACACGATTCTTGCATTCACGATGCGAGCATCGAAGCACGGGATTTTTTAAAGAATTTGGTGACCAGGATCGGAGTGGACTCGCTGCGCTCGCCCTTCGGGCGGCCTGCGTGCGTCTGTCGCCGCTGCGCGGCTCGGTTGAACTGTCGACACGCGGATTTTCAGTTCGTTGAGTGATTGATTCGGCTTCTATTTTACAACTAGTTATCGGGGCGCCCGTTGCAGTACTTTTCAGGACAATTCACAACCGTTTCAGGCGATATCCCCGCGTACAAACCGCGTCATTTCACTCCGTCCAGCACCCGACATCTGTCAACGTCATTTGCCCGTGAAGGCAGACCTGCCATCTTTCCGGCTTTTTCTTACCAGTTTTTCAACGGCCAATTGATCGGCGATGGCGGTGGCCAGGGCAAATTGGCCTCGTCAATCAAGCGAGCGAAATTTGGCGCCACCTCGAGATCGAATGGCGCTCCGCAATAACAGCTACCAATCTGATCAAGGAGTTCGAGGAACCCGAGCGGTCGCGCATCCCATTCTGCAGCTAACTGGTTTGCCTGCGATTGCTCGCCAAGCACAGCATGTTGCGAAATCCTCGATAACTCGGTGCCGAACTGCTGCAAAATCCGGTCGCGCAACCCGCGCGCTTCCACGGCATCGCCCTTCGCAGCCGCCAACGTCATACGGTGAAAAAGCAGGCGATCCTCTTCGTTTGTGTGACGCAAACTGGCCGCCTTCGCCTCTTCAGTCCGGCCGAGCGCGAGGTACGCCAAAATCAACTCGTCGACGATTTATCGGTGTGGCACTGCCTCCATGCCGCGCACGGCTGTATCGAGGGCAGCTTGAAAATCACGACGCCCCATTTGAGTACGGACAAGATTTACCCAGGCATAGAAATTTACCGGGTCGCACGCCTGGATACGCTGCCAGATAGTCAGCGCGTCTTCCGACGGGTCGAGAATTGACGGCAACGATCCCCACCAGGACGGGTTGAAACAATCTGACGAACGCGCCACAGCCGATATCAGCTCCGGCATTCGCCTCCAGCTGTCCGAAATCAGCGCCTGTTCGAGCGCAGCATTCAACCTGTCGCCTTCTGTTTCTGCGGTTCTCATCGCATTTACGAAATCCTGGTTTGCCAGTTCGATCGCCCGCGAGATTTCCTCAGCATTGTCTGAAAATTCCTCCCTTACTACGAAGTGAATGAAGTAATCGGTGTGCGCAAAATGCGCCGCCGAAAACTCTGGTTCCAACTCGATAACTCGCTCGAAGTACTGATTGGCAACTGCGAGGCCTTCAATTTGCTCGCGACCGGTCTTCTCATGCGCAAGAGCCGCGGCTTCCACACCCTTTTGAAAGGCAATGAATGCCTCCGGGTTGCGTAGTCCGCTGGTGCGCATTTTCGCCAGTTGTTCCTGATCGAGAACAACGCCCAACGCCGCGGCTACTTTCTCGGCAATCTCGCCCTGCACACCAAAACTGTCGGCGCTCGAGCGGTCATAGGTATCCGACCAAAGGTGGAAGCCGTCGCTGGCCCTGATCAACTGCGCCGTGATACGGAGTTGTTCGCCGGACCGGCGCACAGAACCTTCAACAACGTGTGCGACACCAAGTTTGTCGGCGATGTCGGGAACCGAAACATCTTGGCCCTTAAATGCAAACGCGGATGTGCGCGCCGTTACCAGCAGTTCGGGCAATCGTGCCAGTGCGTTCAGGATCTCTTCGGTGAGGCCATCAGCAAAGTATTCGTCATTCGGACCACTACTCATTGCGACAAAGGGCAAAACGGCGACCGATTTGTCCGATAAGACATCGCCACTAGTCTGAGCGACCGAGACCGATGTGTCCTCCTGAAAAACAAACTTGTCGACCAGCAGCCATCCGATCGCGACAACCAACACGCCGATGATCAGGCGGTCGAGTTTGCGGCCCGTTTGTTCGGTAATGGACTGCGAACGGTCCACGTCTTTCTCTTTCTTGACCCCCTCCGGCGTCACCTCGAACGCCCAGGCGAAAAAGACGGCTAGCGGGAACCCGAGGACGAGAACAAAAAGCACGGTCTTGCCAACCCATTCCGGCGTTCCGAAATTATCAAAAGCAAGATCCGCGGCCTGCGCAAGGGCCCAGGCAATAACGACGTAGGCGGTGGCGACGCGAAAGACATTACGGCGCTTCAACTCGGTAAGCAGGTTCATTCTTGTCGTTGACCGCTCGTATTCAATACTCAGCGCCGAGTATAGACAGATACTGGAACCCAAGCGAACAATAGCGAGCATGTCGATCGCTACAGCAAGCCATCTGGATATGGATATCTGTTTCCTGCCGATTTGAACGTTATGCTGCCGCGGAAATCAAGAATGGCAGCCAGGGGCGGAGCGATCCGCGAAGCGGATCACGACAGCGAAGCTGCCCGAGCAACGCAACGATAAAGATGGACAGCAGGTCGATCCGCATCCATCGAATCACCAACACGGGATTTTCAGTCCGCTCCGCTGCACAACCTCGTGAATGGCGAGCAATTCAGCGCCGTACTTTCGATGTTCGGTTCGAGTAACAGGATCCCGGCGGTCATCTTCCGATCGACCTGGTTTGCTCCCCAGGGCTCCTTTGAGTGATTGCGGAGCGTCGCTGTGATCAGTGCCCGCGAAATAGGTACTAATCTCTATAGAGGCGATCGAATCAGGGTGGTAAGTGTAAATCAAAATTGCAAAGAATCTGAACAGGCTCCGCCATATCGCTGGTAGCTGAGAAATAGACAACCCCGACCAATTGCTTCTGTGAGCCGGAAGGAGGCAGTTATATGAGTCGCTTCGTTTATGTGATCGTGTTAGTTGCCCTGACCGCCTGCGGCGGTGGAGGCGGCGGAAGTGGAGGAGGCGGGGGGATTAACGGTGGCGGTGGAAACGTACCAACCACGTTCAACCTGTCCGGATTTGTTACCAGCGCGGTAACTGGATCTCCTGTTCAGGGCGTCACACTAACGCTGTCGGGCGGGACATCTGCGACAACAACCACGGATGGTACCGGAACATATTCCTTTGACGGGCTCGCGAACGGTAATTACACCGTTACTGCAAGCCTCGAAGGCGCGGTTTTCGATCCAGAAAGTCTAGCCGTCGCGATTAGCGGGGCAAATTCCTCAGCCAACGATTTCAGGGCTGTCCGGGGAGAGGCTTACTCGGGCATCGAATTTATGCCTGCGTCGTTTTTGAGTTCGCAGCAGCTGCGCGTTTCCCTGCAGACAGCGGATGGAAATCTCTTCTATACGGACTCGAGCGACAAGCCGCTCAAGAAACAGCCGCTGGACGGGTCTCCCGCAGTCGCGCTCGCCGACCGCTTCGTGTCGCCAGAAAACATCGTGTCATACGACGGCAGCCTGTACTGGATAGAAGGCGGGGATCTCCACACGCTGGGGGCAGGAGGCCAGGTAATGATGCTCGCCGACGGGCTGCGCGATGCGGCAGCTGATGTGACCGTCGACATCGTGGTCGATGCAACCCACGTTTACTGGGTCGACCAGGCGCCGACTCAGAACTGCAGCCCCCCGTGCGACTGGTTAATCCAGAAGGTACCCCTGGCTGGCGGTGCCACCATCACGCTGGCAACGGCAGACAGGCGAATCGACGCGCTCGAAGCCGACGCTGACAACATCTTCTGGGAGGAAGGAAGCTCCGAACCCTGGACCGCTGACTGTGACTGCGGGAGCAAGATCAAGTCGATCCCCAAAACGGGCGGTGCCGCAATTCTCCTGGTTGACGGCTCGTTGAACGGAACTCTGCCCCCGCCGCCGCCAGGGCACACACCCGGCTCCTGGTATCCGACGGGCGGCATCGTGCTCACAGCCTCCGACGTCATCTTTGCCGCCGCGGGCGCCACCGCATACGTGCTGAAGTCGATTCCCAAGGCCGGTGGCGAAATCACCGACCTTGCCAGCGTCGCCTCGACAGCCGGGTTGGCGCGCAATGCGGTCCTGGACATCACGGTTGGCGGTGATGATCTGTATTGGATCGACACGGGCAACGAGGACCTTAAGGCGATGCCGCCCGTGGGAGGACCGGTTTCGATCATCGTCGCTGGTCTCGTGAATCCGGGTGGCCTTGCGGTCAATGCGGGCCGGGTCTTCTGGACCGAGTCGGGCGCTTATGCGGGTTGCTGCCTGGCAATGGGCGCCGGCAGCGTGCGCTCGGTAGCGATTTCGGGCGGAAACGCCGAGACCCTCGTCAGCAACCTGGATGCCCCGCTAAAGGTATCCGCCGACGAGACGAATATCGTCTGGACGGAGTTCTGGCGCATAGCGCAAGGACCCGTCAGCGGGGGTAATGCCGCAACGCTGGTCAGCGGTATCGCGGGCAACCTGTCGCGGATCGCGGTCAGCCAGTCCAGCGTCTTCATCCTCGACGACTCGCTCATAAAGGTTGTGCCCGTAGCCGGCGGAACTCTCGAGAAACTGGCGCCGGCGAACTCGGGCGGCATCTCGGACTTCTCGCAACGCGAGGGAGACATCGGGGCCGACAACGACAATGTCTACTGGACCACCCTCGACGTCACAGGAGCACCGGTGGTCAGAAAGGTTTCGGTCGCGGGCGGCGACCCCATGGTAATCGCAAATGAGGGGGGCGTCCCGAATCCGCAGGACTGCTATTGGCGCATCGCGGTCGACCAACAGAACGTCTATTGGAGCGAAGGATCCACCGATCACCCCGTGGGCTGCGCCGTGAAGAGCGTCCCTCTCGCCGGCGGCGCCGTGACCGAGTTGCTGGATCAGCCCTTCGTAGCAGATTTTACGGTCGACGGAACGAACGTCTATTTCTCGGAGTTCGAGGGTCCCTCGATACAGAAACTGCCAATTGACGGCGGCGCCAGCACGCTTGCCGTATCGGGCCAGATTTTTGCCGTCGTTCTGGGTAACGATGCGGATAACATTTTCTGGCTTGATCCGGATCCCAATGATATGTGGGACGGCAATTTCGCCACGATACCGAAGACGGCCGATCCATCGGACTGGTGGATGTTGCCGATCGAAATACAGATGGATCCGATATTCGTGCTTGACGGGTTCGTTCTGGACCAAGACGGTCTATCAATCTCCGAGGCCACGACCGGTACCATTTATCGAATTTTCTAGGCCCGGAAACCGCCTGCTGTATTCCTAAAGGAAGCAGCCTAATATGCTGGATTTCCCATATAATCCCGTGCGCTCTTGCGCGCCATACACTGCCAGATTACTTCTTTATGAATCAACGTCGATCTTGCAAACCCGCCGGGCATCGATCTCACCGTAGCAGTAACTGCAAGTAAGTTCCGACCTGCCTGTTGGATTCGTTGGAAGAGCCTCCTGGTGGCCCGCGGCGCAGCGAGTCACAGAGCGCAGTCCCTGGTTTGGCGTGTCGTAGTGGATGGTGAGGTCAAACCCAATAAATTGCCGTATAAGTACTTTCACGCATAGCCGTGCTGCGGGCATGACGGGAGGGATATAATACTTATTGCTGGTAATTTCAGCCGATATTAGTAGATGTACGACAGAGCTCTGAAACTTGAGCCGGATCCTGCCGAGACGAGTGAAGGACTGCGTATCGGAAAGGATTTGATCAAGGCAACCGTGCCGTTCGCGGAAGCCTCGGAGAGGCGCAGTTGGTGGCACGTCGGCTCGACCTTCGCCCTGCTGGCAGCGGCGCTTGCCGGCGCCGGACTCGCGCCCTGGTGGCCCGTACGATTGCTCTTCTCCCTGCTGGCGGCCATGTTGATGGTACGCGCGTTCATTACCTACCATGACTACATGCACCGGGCGATCCTGTTGCGATCGCGTATAGCCTGGATATTGTTCCGGGTTTATTCGGCCCTTGCGCTAACGCCGCCGCGTTCCTGGAAGAAAAGCCACAACTATCATCATGGCCATGTTGGCCAGATCTCCTCGTCGAGTATCGGCGCCTTCCCGATCATGACGACGCAAATGTGGCATGAAGCGTCTTGGGTAGAGAGAGCGAGTTACCGGATAATCCGTCATCCGCTTACCGTGCTGACGGGTTACATGACCATTTTCTTCCTTAGCATCACGCTACTGCCACTGCTAAGGGACCCGGCGCGACATTGGGATTCTTTACTCGCACTTGTCGGTCACGCAGCACTGATCGCGGCGCTGTGGATTTTCGGTGGCTTCGATACCGCATTCTTCGTAGTTCTGTTGCCGATGACCATCGCCTCGGCGCTGGGCAGCTACCTGTTTTTTGCCCAACACAGCTTCAAGCGCATGCACATATTGTCGCCGGGGGCATGGACGTACTATCGGGCAGCCATGGAATCGTCGAGTTACATGCGGCTCAACAAAGTCATGCAATGGTTCACCGGTAACATCGGTTTTCACCATATCCATCACCTTAACGTGCGCATACCTTTCTACCGGTTGCCCGAGGTGATGGCTGCCATCCCGGAACTGCAGTCGCCCGTGACGACGACACTCAGCCCTCGCGACATTCGGGACTGTTTCCAGTGTTGCCTGTGGGACGAAGATCTGCAGAGAGTCGTTTCGTACCGCGAGGCTTCACGGTTGGCGGCTGCCTGACCGAGAAAACCAGCTCAGGTCGAGTCGAATCATTCGCCGATGCGTCCCCTTTCGTTCTTCTTCGCTTTTTTCGCGGCTTTCTTCTCTTTGGCCGTCATGGCCGGTACTTTCTTGGTCTCTTTGTTGCTCTTTTGTCCTTTACTCATCACGTTTTCTCCTGCTTTGAGCTGCATTAGCGCGCCGTGTATTTTCGGCGAACAGATTTCACGACCCCGGATAACTTTGCGTAAGGCCAGGCGGGCGATTCTTTTGCTAGCTTTGACGTCATGGCGCTTCCAAAGCATAAGCCCGTTGTCCGGGCCGACACTTCACGTGCGGCAATCCATACAATGGCAATACCCCGAGGCTAATGGCGCACGGCTTGCCGTAACATCTGCTGCAGCGCCGAGCCATTAACCCCGATGTTATGCGGAAGACTCTGTGCTTGCAGATGCACAATTGTTATCACAGTACAGGAACAGGCGAGTTCGCATCGAAAATAATTAGTGGGTGGCGCCGTATTTTCGTGTTCAATCAGATTACTTGCCCGGAAAAAGGTATAAACCGTGCCGTCAGAATGCATCTTTTGGATGTGGTGGCCAGGGGCAGAGCGGTCCGCGAAGCGAATCAGGACACCGAAGCTACCCGCAGGGTGAGGATCGGCCGAAGCTGATCCGAATCAATGGAGCGCTGGCTTCGCCAGCTCGCACCGCGTGCGGCTGTCGCCGCTGCGCGGCTCGGCTGATCTGCCGACACGCGGATTTTCAGAACAGCAAGTATCTAATTGTTCTGCTATTTATCAACCGGTTACCGGGGCGTCCGTTGCACTCAATTCAGTACTAATCAGGACAATTCACAACTGTACGACGCAGAATGCACGCACTGTGTCAGGTCAACCTGTCTACTGAACTCTGGTTGAACGGATCGCTGCTATTGGGCGCCGGGGACCGTCACTCTCCCGCATAACCCGGCCCTTTCAAAAATCGGCCGGGCGTTGCACCCGTATGCTCGCCGTCCATCAAGACCGGCACGCCGTTTACGAGCACGTGCTGCACGCCTGACGAGTACTTGTGCGGCTCCGCGAACGTGGCATGGTCCTGTACAGTCTGCGGATCGAAGATTACGACGTCGGCATAGTAATCCTTTTGGAGTACACCGCGACGTCGGATCTTCAAGTTGTCCGCCGGCAAGCTCGTCAACCGCCTGATCGCTTCCTGTAACGAGATCACCTGCTCGTCACGTACATACTTCCCCAACAGTCTGGCAAACGTACCGTAAGCACGCGGATGTGTACTCGACAACAGGAAATTGCCCTCGGGCGCAAGCGACTCGGCATCCGATCCGAACGCCATCCAGGGCTTTGCGATTTTCTTGCGGATGTTTTCTTCCGACATGATGAAGTAAATGGTGCCGACGCGGCTGCCGTCTTCCACGACCAGGTCCATCATCGTCGTAATAGGTGATGTCCGCCTCATGTCGGCAACCTCGGCCAGCGTTTTTCCGGTCAGCGGCTTTAGCTCGGGATTCTTGAAGCCGGCAAGCACCATGTTCTCTGGACCACCGGCCATCAGGTACAGGTTTTCCCAATCATCCGAGGGCGTCGTAATCTCCTCCTCGAGCCTTGCACGAATAGCAGGATCGCGCAGACGCTCCGCCCAGGCATCGTAGCCGCCCTCCTGTACCCAGGGCGGCATTGCCGCCCCGAGCCCTGTTGCGCCTGCCGTGTAGGTATACATGTTTGCCGTGATATCCAGTCCTTCCGCACGCGCGTCCTCGATACGCCGGAACACGGTCTCCAGCTTGTCGAAATTCGCTTCGCCCGCCGCTTTCAGATGGTAGATTTCAGCGTCAATACCGGCCGCCCTTGCGATCGCAATCAGTTCATCAACAGCCTCGACGAACTGGCTGCCCTCGCTGCGAATATGCGAGATGTAACGACCCCCATACTCGGCAGCGATCTCGCAAAGCGCGATCAGCTCCGATGTCTCGGCAAAAAACGCCGGCGGGTAAATCAGCGACGAGCCGACGCCGAGCGCGCCTTCCTCCATCGCAGTTCGCACGTGATCGCGCATGCGCTGCAGTTCATCGTCGGTCGGGGGGCGATCTTCGTAACCGACCTCATGAATCCGCAACGTCGTTGCACCGACGAAGGACGCGACGTTCGTCGATATGCCTTTGTCCTCCAAGTATTGCAGGTACTCGCCCAGCGAGGTCCATGCAATCTCGAACTGGATATCGCCTTGTCTCGCAAGCGCTTCCACCTTCATCGAATCGCTAAGCGGGCCCATCGTCCAGCCTTCTCCCATGACTTCGAGCGTCACGCCCTGCCGAATGTCACTCTGCGAGCGGCCGTCCTCGATCAGGGACTCGGTTGCCCAGCTCAGCATGTTGATGAAGCCGGGGGCGACCGCAAGACCCGACGCGTCGATAATCCGGGTCGCCAGACCGAGATCCCTGCCGATGGCAGCGATGCGGTCGTCGCGAATCGCAACATCGGCGACATAGGGATCGCCGCCCAGTCCGTCATACACGGTGCCGTTCACGATCAACAGATCGTATCCGGCCGGTTCGGGCTGACCCGGGCCTTTGTCGCCAGAGCAGCCAGCGAACGTGAACGCAATCAATACCAGCAGAAAAATTCTTGTAAACATTTGCTGCACCTTTCAGGTTTCCGGGGGCCGGTACTTGACCAGGCGGTAGACGCCAATCGTCAGCAAAGGGATCACGTACACGAGCAGGAATCCCCAGGACATCGTTCCGTATCCCTTTGCTATGAGACTGGTAATGCCGACGAGCGACAGGCCGGCACTCAGCAGTATCGCAACAACCGCGATCGAGGCGTGCATCATTGGGCTCAAGCCTTCCCCGCGTGATTCCTCGAGGTAGGCGTCGATGCGTTCGTTGATTCCCTGCAGCATGCCCGCGCCGGTTTCGATGAACGTTCCGAATAGCACTACGCTGAACACGGCAGTCATGGCAACCAGACCGAGTTGGCCCAGCATCCAATACGCCGGGATCGCTTCATCGAGTATGCCGGGCCGGGCAGTCAGGAACGCGAAATGAAACAGCAGCGCCGGAGCCAGCGCAATGACGCCCGCAACGGCGCCAGATCGCAATGCCTCGCCGCGTGTCTCTATGCCACGAACGACATAGAGCAATAACGGCGCAATGGCCAGGTTGTAAAGCGCATACTTGAGCCCGCTCGTCAGCCAGCCGCTTTCGACGTCGCCAACGGCAAACGCGTTGGAAAGCGACACATTGTCGCTGGCAAATACTTGCATGAAGAACGCAATGAACGTCGCGTAGAGCACGGCAGACCAGAACGTCAGCACCTTTTCGATCAGCTCGCGGCCGAAGAACGTGAGCACCCCGACCACGCCGAGCAGGATGGCCAGTCCGCCGACATAGGGCATGCCGAGATTGTCGCGCAGGATGTTGCCCGCGGCAGAGGCCAGCACTGCGAGAATCAGCAGGAACAACAGGATCACGAGCACCTCGAACGCAATCCAGCCGCTCCCGATGAGGCGCTTGAAGAAACCACGGTAGTCGAACTCGGCATATAGCCTCGAGAACTCGAAAGTCACGGCCAGTACCACCGCTGTGACAACGTACGCCGTGCCGATTGCGAGCAGCCCTCCCGCTGCCCCGTAGGACGTGAAGTATTCGACGATTTCCCGTCCGGTACCGTAGCCACCGCCGACCATGACCGACTGAAACACCGCGCCGGGAACGACGTAGACGCGAACAAACCGGCGCTCCAGGAGGTCGCACACTACGCCGGTACCAGGAGCCGGCGGGCAATTGCCTCGCAGCCGTCGGCGACCGGATCCACGCAGGGCAGGCCCATGTCGGCGCTAAGCTGTTTGAGGTACGGCCCTCTTGCGGATTCGGCAAGCTCCGACGTATTGACACTGATGCCCGCGCAATAAACGGCAGGATTCGTCCGCCTGCCGAGAAGTATGCCGAGCTCGCGGCACTCGGCAATGGTCGGTAATGGGTAGTCCGGCCAGCCCAGCGTCGACGTTCGCATCGCGTCATGGCAAACGACGATCGCGTCGGGCTGCGAACCATGCAGCAATCCCAGGCTCACGCCGGAGTACCCCGGGTGCGACAGCGATCCCTGCCCTTCAATAACGTCCCAGTGATCATCATCGTTGTCCGGGGACACGAGTTCCGCGGCTCCGGCGACAAAATCGGCCACGACGGCATCGATCGCGATACCCTCGCCCGCGATCATGATGCCGGTCTGGCCGGTTGCGCGGAATGTCGCGTCGGCACCCAGCGCCTTCATCGACTCGGTCAGTGCGAGCGCCGAATATTTCTTGCCCACGGCGCAATCGGTGCCGAGCATCAGCACGCGCTTGCCGCTGCGTTTGCGGCCGGAACCGACAGGGAGATCGGGCGGCGGGCGGCGTACATCGACGAGTAAGGCTCCCGACTCGCGCGCTGCGGCGGCCAGCGCGGAATTGTCGGCGAGCCGGCCATGCAGGCCGCTGACGATATCAAGCCCCTTATTCGCTGCGGCGACGATGATGTTCCACCATTCATCGGGAATAACACCGCCGACAGACGCCACTCCGATCAGCAGGCTCTTCGCCCCCGCCGCGACCGCCGCCTCTACGTCCATGTCCGGCACGCCGAGATCGACCGGCTTGTCGCCAAAGCGTAGCTGCCCGGCAACCAGTTCACGCCGCCAGTCCACGAGGCCGAACCCGGTTTTTGCATAGGACGGGTCCTGCTGGTCTCCGATGAATACGAGGTACGGCGGACGCAGCCTCACGGTTCTTGTCGTAGCGCCCATGATCATGCTCCGAGTATCGCCGATAATGCGACGCCGATGAACGTTGCAATCGCGTAACCGAACATGCCGACCAGCAAACCCGGCGCGACCAGGGGCTGCCAGCCCTTGCTCGCCGCTAGCGCGGCTGCCGGTGCAGGCCCGAGGATGCAGGCGTTCGACGCGATCAGGACCTCGGCCAGGTCCAGCCTCATCAACCGACCGATCACGACCAGCAGGCAAAGATGTACCAGCACCATGACCAGGATGAACGCCACGATCGGTAGCGCGGCCCCGAGAACCTCTCCGACGTTGGCGCCGGCACCGATCGCGACGAAAAAGATGTACATGAACAGCGTGCCGAGTTCGAAGTCGGATGACACCCTGTTCACAACCGGCTTGGCAACATTGGCAACCATCAATGACAGGACGGTGACGACGAGGATAAACAGTGACTCGATGCCGAGAAGGTCGACAAGCAACGCACTCAGCGCGCAGATGATCAGGCTGACCGCAAGGCCGGTTGCGGCACCGGGTAGCGTGAACGGCCGTGCGCCAGTCTCGCGTGCAGCATGGTCTGCAACCGCGACCGCGTCCGTTTCGCGGCCGATGAACTTCGACGGCATGGCGGCTCGAACGAGGCGCAGGGCCGGGAGCCCCATCAGCAGCAGCAGGAAGATGACCGCACCGACCGCGTCGGCCGAGAGGCTGGCAGCATAGATCGACGAGTCCTTGATACCAACGGCCTCTGCAGTCGCCACGAAATTCAGCGATCCCCCGATGTAGCTCGAGGTGATTGTGCCGACAATCTGCGGCTCGAGTGAGCCGAGGTCGATCACTGCCGCACCCGCGAAGGCACCGACGACGGTCGCCGCCACGGCGACCAGAAACGCTGCGAGCATCGGCCCGGATTCCCTGAAGATTGTCCGCAGGTCGGCGCGCATCAGCAGCAACGGTATTGCTATCGGCACGAGTACGCCCGCGATGGTCCCGTAGAGTGGCGCCGAAAACGGGATCAGGCCGATGTTCGATGCCAGCATGGCGACCGCAATCAGCAGCAGCGGACCGCCGAGCTTCTGTCCGAGGGGACGACGTTCAGCCCACAGGCTGAATGCCACGATGACCATCACTGCAGCGCCCAGCGCGAATTGTTGATCAGCGCCAATCAGCGGCATATTTCAAAATCGCAACTGTAAGGTTCGCGCCGGGATCGTCCCGTCAGTCGCCGAAACTGGCACCCAGGGAAATGCCGATCGCGCGCGGGCGAATGAAGCTTAATCCAGCCGCCCCATTCGGTAGTGAACCGACATCATCGATCGAATTGATACCTTCCTCATCGGTGAGGTTGCGCGCATACATTTGGAGCGACCAGCGGCCCGCGTCGATTCCGGCACGCAGGTTCAACGTCGTGAAGCTCGCCGCCTCGCGAATGCTGCCGTTGCCGTCCCTGTTGTCAAATCCTGCGGGACGATCGCCCGTGTAACCGAGGTTGCCACCGAAGTACGCGGTCTTGTCTCCCATGACATCCCACTCGTACTCGGCGTCGAGCCCGAAACTCCACTCCGGTACGTAGGACAACGGGTCCCCGTCCAGACCGCCGATGATCGGATCCGTTGCCTGCGTCAGATAGGCATCCGTGTAGGCACCGTTCAGGGATAGCCTCAAGCCATCAGTCGGCAGCAAACTGGCCGAAAACTCCAGGCCCTTGCTCTCAGCCGTGCCGCCATTGGCGTTGACGCCGAAGTTGTTCACGACTGCAAACAGCTGGATGTCCTCCCAGTCGAGGAGGTAAGCCGCCGCGTCCAGCGCAAATCTGCCGCTCGACGATGTCATCTTGTAGCCGAGTTCGTAACTCGTCAGGCGGTCTGCCTCATACGTTAGCGGCGTACCCGGCGGCACGTTAGGCGGCAGCACGTTGGGTCCACCCGGCCGAAAGCCCGTCGCGACGCGGAAATACAGTGACGACTCGTCATTGAGCTTCCAGCGCGGTGACAACGACCACGTGAACGGACTCTCCGAGGATTTCAGACCATCGAATAATGTCGGCCCACCCGCCAGCGGCCCATCGCCGGCCTGTGATGCAATCTGCTCGTTGTCGCTCCAGCGCGCACCGAAGGACATTTCGAACCGCGGTGACACATACCAGGTGGCGTTCGCAAATACTGCGATTTCCTCGTATTCGGAATCGAGGCGGATTTCGGCCAGCGCGGGCAGCCCCGCGGCCACGTTATCGGTCCCGGCATCGACGGCGAGAATGTCCTGGATGATCACGGACTCTTCCTCCGTGTAGTACAGGCCGGCCAGCCACTCGAAAGTATCGCTGTCAGCCGAGACCAGGCGGAACTCCTGGCTGAGCTTGTCGGTGGCGGTTGTCTGCGGCAGGATCGCACTCAAGGGCAAGGCGACCGGGTCGCCGAACAGGAGTGTCACGAGTGCCGCCAGGTCGGTGCCACCTGTCAGGCCGTGGCCGATGGCGATGTCGTTGATGAACGTCTGCTCGAACTCGCCGGAGCTCGTGACGGACTCCAGGGTGACTGCATCCAGGTCCCAGTCAAGCGACGCGCTGTATACACGATAGGTGATGTCCTGAGTTTCCCGGTGATAGCGAGACTGCGTCCGACCGTCACCCAGCGGCTGCAGGGTCACCGCATCCGCATCGACGACATCGGTCCCGCCTGACTCGATATCCTGCGTGTGCGCCGCGAGCGTTAGCGAGAATGTTTCCGAAGGCTTGAACAACACGGCCAGCCGGCCGCCGGTTGTGTCGACCGAGTTCAGGCCTTCGATGACCAGGGTGCCGTCGACGACGTTGTTATTGGGATCGGTCAGGCTCGGAATCGGGTTATTGCCGATCGAATTGACGTAGCCCTCATCCTTGCGATAGAAACCGCTGGCTCGGATAGCTACCGTATCGCTCGCCGGAATGTTCAGTGCGCCGGTCACGGACGTCCCGGTATCGGCACCGTCGACGTCTTCAGCCGACGCCTTGATGCGCGCCTTGAACCCGTCGGTGGACGGCGCGTTCGGCACGTATTTCAGAACGCCGCCGAGCGAACTCGCGCCGTAAAGAGTCCCCTGGGGACCACGCAGCACCTCGATACGGTTCATGTCGAACGTGTCGAAATCGCCCGACAGTATCGAGCCGTTAGCGAGGCCCGTGCTCGATCCGAACGGAACGTCGCCGAGATACACGCCGACAGTCGATGCCACGCCGCCGGTATTTGCGCCGCGCAAGGTCAGGCGCGTCACGCCGCGCCGACCGGTCGTGATGCTCAGCCCGGGGATGAGTGCGACCATGTCCTGGAAATTGTCTGCCTGAAGTTCTTCGAGCATGTCGCCCGAGACAACCGTGACGGACATTGGAATGTCGGCCAGCGCCTGGTCGCGCTTCTGTGCGGTAACGATGATCTCTTCCAGCGATGCCTCGGACGCGTCCTGGGCCAATACGGCCGGGCTGCATGCAACCGTCGCAATGGCTGCCAGCACAGGCATGTATTCTCTTTTTACGAATCCAATGGAACTGCACATGGTCGAACCCCCCCGAATCTGGTGTGCGCTTGCGCGGCCGCAATGGTTCGCGCCACGCGACCATCGTGTCGATTCGATAATAGTCCCGTTGCCAAATCGGCTATTAGTCTGATTCGGCCAAATACTGTGCAGATTCGGTAGAGTCGATCTTATCAGTCGGCCTGTTCGCGATGCAGACGGCGCCACTCTTTCGGCGATTGACCGCTGTAGCGCCGAAACGCGCGCGAAAACGCGGAGTGATCTTCGTAGCCCACGACGGTGCCGATATCGGAGATGGACTGCCGGTTTTCTTTCAAGAGGATCTTGGCCGCTTCGATGCGATTGCTGATGCAGAACTGCATGATGGTCGTGCCGTTCATCGCCTTGAACCCGCTCTTCAGCCGCGTTTCCGAAATACCGAGCTGTCTCGCCAGCTTCGGCAACGGCGGCGGATTCGCGTACTCCATGCTGAGAATCGCGCGCGCCCGGCGTATTTTCTCGCCGTATGGCAGGTTCAGGTCGACCGGTTCGGCGTCCGCCCGGATACGGCTGTTCTTGAGAATCTGCAGACCTATGCACAGCAGCTCGTCGTATTTGGCCGACATCCAGTGCCTCAGCAGCGACCCGGATACCGGCAGGTGGAAGCTCGACCAGATCGAGTCGCGGTGGACGTCTTCGAGAAAAAACACCCGTTGGCGAGGTTTGACGTGCTTGCCGTCGAGGCAGTCGAGCAGCCAGCCCGGATAGCCACACCGGTCTTCGCCGACCTGTTCGAGCAGGGTCGACAGGGTTGCGTGGACGACGACGTGCCGGATCGGCGTATTGGTCTTTGGCACTCGATACGTGGTCTCCGGCTCCGGCACCACGGAAACGATCAGTGCCGGACCGAGATCGTGGACATTTTTGCGTTTGCCAAGGAACTCCGATCGCTTGACGGTCGACACGAACTGGAAGCTGATCACGTCCCCGACCCGATTGCGGATCACCACCGGCGACCGCACAACAGCATCGTTGATTTCGATCAGCCGATCCTTGTTGATGCGGTAACACAGCAGGCCCTCGAACCGCGACGCCGCATGGTCGAGTGTCGGACCGAAATCGGGCGACGAACTGAAATGCGTCAGCCGTTCCGCGTGTCCGAACCACTTGCTCAGCTCCCGCCGCGAAATGTCCTCCAGATCTTCGTCCGACGAAACGTCAACCAGGTACTCGTCCCCGTAAATCATTTCGTGCTGTAGTCCGGGTTCTGCCGAATCTGCACATTATGATGGCGAATCGGCCTAACCGGCAAATTGCGGCGGCGGCTATTATTCCCGGCAACTTTCTGTCCCTTCGAATCTAACGGACCAGCCTTATGAAGCGATTGACGAAGATGATGCTCGGCGGCGCCTCCGCATGCCTCCTTACCATCGGCTCACACGCAGCTGACCTCGGAGACCCGGCCGCGCTCGAGGCATATATCGACGGCATCGTTGCACCACTCATGAAATTCGAGAACAGCCCGTCGGGCACCGTGGCGATCTCGCTCGATGGCGAAGTGATACTGGCGAAAGGCTATGGCTTCGAAAACCTGGAGAACCAGGTTCCCGTCGACCCGGCCAGGACCTTGTTCCGTCCCGGCTCAGTGTCGAAGCTCTTCACGTGGACGGCGGTCATGCAGCTCGTTGAACAAGGCGAGCTGGATCTCGATACGGATGTGAACACCTACCTGCAGAGCTTCCGGATCAAGGAGACCTTCGACGAACCAATCACATTGCGTCACATCCTCACCCATACCCCGGGGTTCGAGGACGGCGGCCTCGGCTACCTGATCATAGACGATCCCGAGAAAACAATTTCCCTTCGTGAAGCGATGCAGCGCTACCAACCGGAGCGCGTCAATCCGCCGGGTGTGCAGACGGCGTACTCGAATTACGCGACCGCGCTCGCCGGGCTAATCGTCGAAAACGTCTCGGGCCTGCCTTTCAACGACTATGTGCAGCGGAACATCCTCGACCCGCTCGGCATGAGCAATTCGACCTTCGCCGAACCGCTGCCGGCACATCTCGCCGAGCGCATGGCGACGAGCTACAAGGTGGAAGCGGGCGCATTCGACGAAAAGCCGTTCGAGATTGTCGCCAACTTCGGTCCTGCCGGCGCGTTGTCCGCCACGGCGACCGACATGCTGCGGTTTGCGCAAGCCATCCTCAATGGCGGCGAGTTGGACGGGGTTCGCATTCTCCGCGCCGAAACGGTGGAGCAGATGCTCACGCGCAATTTCACGCACGATGAGCGCCTCTCTGGGATGGCGCTCGGCTTCTACGAATCCGACTACAACGGCAGTCGCGTCGTTGGCCACGGCGGTGATACGCAGTGGTTCCACTCGGACCTCGCCATCGATCTCGACAAGAACCTGGCCATCTTTGCATCTTTCGGCGGTTCCGGTGGACGCGTGCCGCGTTCGGCGATTGTCGGGGGGATTTATGATCGGTACTTTCCGCGAAGCGAGGAACCGCCGGTGCCACCGGACGACTTCAACGAACGGGCGGCACGGTACGCCGGCACCTATGCATTCTGGCGCGGCAACTTCTCCAAGATCGAACGCGCCTTCGGTATCGCCAATGCCGTGCAGGTTGCGCCGACCAAAGACAACACGCTCATCGTCGCGTTCGCAGACGGAGCCAAGCAATACGCCGAGGTCGAGAAAAACCTCTTCCGGGAACGCAACCCCGGTATTTCCCTTGTCGCCGGTATCAGCCCGAGACAGATTGCGTTTCAGGAGGACGACAGTGGCGTCATTACCGGTTTCGTCATGGATGGGCTGGCATTTATGTCGCTGCGCAAGCTGCCTTTCTACGCCACGCCGAATTTCAACTTTTCGCTGCTGGGCCTTGCCCTGCTGGTGATGCTGGGGTTCGTCCTGCGTCGCTACTTCCAGCGCCGCGAAATTGCCGGATTCGACGCAGCTGACAGATCCGCAATTCGCGCCGCATTCATCGCATCGACTGCGCATCTGGCCGTGGTCGTGCTCGGGGCGGTTGTCATTTCGACCGTTATGGATAACCTGATCAACGGTTTACCGCTGCTGTTCAAGACCTGGCTCGTACTGCCGATCATCGCCACCGCAGCGACGCTCTACCTAGCATACAAAATGGTCGTCGTCTGGAAGGGCCAGCTTCTCACAACAGTATGGGCGCGCATTCGATACTCCATCGTCACGCTGGCCGGGCTGTTCATGGGCTGGTTCTACTCGTACTGGAACATCCTCGGCTTCCAGTACCTGTAGGCCGAACGACGCAGTGATGAAGAGCAGCCGAAAAAGACGCGTTGTCGAGGTGACCGTCGAACCCTGGGAGTTCGCGACACCATTCCGGATTACCGGCTACACATTTACCGTTGCCGACCTCATTGTCGTGACTATCGAGGAAGATGGCGTGGTTGGCCGGGGCGAGGCCGCGGGCGTGTACTACCTCAACGAGGACGGCGAGAGCATGCGCCAGCAGGTTCTGTCGATTGCTCATGAACTGACAGAAGGCGCAAACCGGGAACGCTTGTGCGAGTTGTTGCCTGCCGGCGGTGCCAGGAATGCGGTCGATTGCGCACTGTGGGATCTCGAGGCGAAGAGCCTTGGCAAGACTATCTGGGAG
>Ga0224507_10000084_pt1 | contig 34637 bp, 30 predicted proteins | sample SF_Jan12_sed_USG_3_FD_170159 | JGI IMG/M metagenome (GOLD analysis project Ga0224507, IMG submission 170159) | Sediment microbial communities from San Francisco Bay, California, United States - SF_Jan12_sed_USGS_13 | ecosystem: Environmental > Aquatic > Marine > Sediment | place: USA... | reverse complement strand
CCGAAGAGAATTTGTGGAGGTAGTCCTCATAAACGACAGACCCCGCAGGAACGACCGTGGTTTCAGCTCCAGGCCGAGGGAGATGCATACTGCGACATGTTCCGACTGCGGTGCCGAGACACAGGTCCCATTCAAGCCGACAGAGGGAAGGCCTGTGTATTGCAGGGAATGTTATCAGAAGCACAGACCGCCGAGACGCTTTTAAGCGCTGCTGGCCCTTCTGATCGATGTTTTCGACGCGCAAACCCTACATTTATGGTTTTAATTATCAATGTGCAGCGTAAGCACCGTCAGATGATTCACACTTGTGCGGGAGAGGGGATTTGAACCCCTGGACTCCTCCGAGACAGAATACCCTATCCGCTGCGATGCGAATCTTAAGTCCTGCGCTTTTGGCCAGGCTTAGCTACTCCCGCGAAGGTCCGAATCCCCGCAATCAGGCTTAACACTTTTCGATGCCGGGCTCAGAATCGGTCGAGTATCTGCTCGAGGGTGGGCTCCCCCATGACTCGAAGGTCGTACTTGACCCTCACGATGCGTTTCTTGACCTTGCTAAGTACCCTTGCAAGATCGATCGGAGTTCCCGAGACGACTATATCGCAATCGGAGGCGTTGATGGTTTCTTCTAGCTCCGCGATCTGCCTGCTCCCATAGCCCATCGCCGGGAGGACCCTCTCCAAGTGACTGTACTTCTCGAAAGTGGCCTTGATCGAGCCGACTGCGAACGGTCTAGGGTCGATGATGTCCTTGGCGCCCGCGTTTTTCGCGGCAATCATGCCTGCCCCGAAGGTCATCTCGCCGTGGGTCACAGTGGGTCCATCCTCGATGACCAGAACCCTCTTGCCTTTGATTGCTGCAGGATCATCGACCGTCAATGGCGATGCGGCTGTGATCACCTTGGCGTTCGGGTTGAGTTCGGCGATTACTCTCTTGACGGCTTTGATCTTATCTGGATCGGCAGTGTCGACCTTATTGATGATGATGACATCCGCCATCCGCATATTGACCTCTCCTGGATGATACGCCTTTCCGTGCCCTGCTCTGTGCGGGTCGGCGACAGTGATGTGCAGGTCAGGGACGTAGAATGGAGTATCGTTGTTTCCGCCGTCCCAAAGAATGACATCAGCCTCTTCTTCCGCCTGGCGGAGGATCTTCTCGTAATCGACGCCCGCATAGACGATTATGCCCTTGTCTATGTGGGGTTCATACTCCTCTCTCTCTTCAATCGTGCATTCGTGCTTGTCGAGGTCTTCATATGTTGCGAACCGTTGGACCGCCTGCTTCTCGAGGTCACCGTACGGCATGGGGTGCCTTATTGCGACGACGCGTATGCCCTTCCCTCTAAGTGCAGATGCCACTGCTCTTGTCGTCTGAGATTTACCAGACCCGGTCCTAACCGCACATATCGCTATGACCGGGACCTTTGATTTCAAGGCCGTCTGATTTGCGCCCATGAGCCTGAAGTCCGCTCCGCAGGCGTTGACCAGTGACGCCTTGTGCATCACTTCGACATGGGGGATGTCCGAGTAGGCGAACACGACTTGCTCGGCCCCGAGCTTCTTGATAAGGCCGGGCAAGTCCGATTCGGGGAAGATGTCGATCCCATTCGGGTACAGCTTGCCCGCAAGGCTCGCGGGATACTTCCTATCTTCGATGTTCGGTATCTGTGTGGCGGTGAACGCCACTACCTCGTAATTGGCATTTTCGCGGAAATAGACATTGAAGTTGTGGAAGTCCCTCCCCGCGGCGCCCATTATGATGACTTTCGCTCGCATGCCCTCATCACCGACTGGCGGGTAGCCCTTGCTCTCTTATATCTTTTTGCCGAGCGATGGAATTGGCGTCCTCTTCGCCAGGGAGGCCTTCAACGGGAAGTCACAGCCCATGCAGAAGCCCTGTGGAAAGTTATTCGTAAGCGTATAGCCATCACCTTTCGATGGCCTATAGAATACCTTCTGACACAGAGGTCGTCAAGGCTATCAAAGATGCCCTTGACAGACACGGCGTCATCAATTCTCAGAGGAAATTGACCGAGCTGGTGCTCCGATCCCTGAGGCGGCACGATTCCGATTACACAGTCAGCGAGGAAAGGGTCAGGAGGCTGGCATTGAGCAACAACCTTGCGACGATCGAGATACGCTGCAAAGACACCAAGGAGAAGACTTTCGCGGGCGCATGCCCCGTTTGTGGAGGCAGGACCGCGAGGATCAAGAACCTCACAGTATACGGTGGCTCTGTTACATCGGGCTACAAATGTAAGGCATGCGGCTACTGGACTGGGCTCAAGAACAGGGTGCCCGTCCTTTACATATTCTCCCCGAAGCCGTGATCGCAGCTCAACATCTTTATGTCGTGGTTCAGCTTATCTAATGCAGCGAGGAGAGACTGATGAAACTCTGGGACTTCGGACGGATGACATCGGGAAGAATCAAGATAAGCCCGAAGGTGGGCGAGCCACTTGGTCTGGTCGACGGGAGCGAAGTGTTCAGTTCGATGTTCAAGTACGAGGCGGGCGGCAAGGAGGCGTACGAGATAGTGCTGTCCCCCTTCGGACCGGAGAACTATAGGGAGATCGCCTACGTCACAATACAAGTCAAGGACGAACCTGGCGCACTGGCACAGGCAGCGCAGTTCCTGAAATCATTGAACGTGGACATCCTGAATTCAGAGACCGTCAGCTCAATCCCCAACGCCGTCATGATTTGGGAGATGCTCGTCGACCTGTCGTTCTACGGCGATTCCTCGTCTCTGAAGCGTGAGTTCGACGAAGCTAAGGCGGCCAAGGATCCGTCGCTCCGCCTCGTGGACTGTCTTGCGGTTGAGAGCTCGAACCTAGCGACGCGGTACACGCAAGGGGCCTCTATGGATTCGGATAGCATCAAAACGAAGGCACTTCGGAAGACAGAGAAGAAGGCGAGCATAATCGAGAATGGCTCCTTTGAGCTGCCAATGGCCTATGTGAATTTCTTGGGGAAGGATTCGGCACCCATTATGCTAATTGGAGACCCCGACGCATGGGTCTTGTCTGCGGTATTCCTGGACGACGACACCAACCTGTGCAAGTTGAAGGTGGATCTGCCAGACCGGCCCGGGGCGCTCCACGATATCATGAAGGTGCTTGGCGAGGAGTCGCTAAATGTTATTGCTGGGTACACGAATGTACTCGTTTATTATGAGCGAATGACAAGCGACCTGGTTGTCGACATGAGGCGGTCTAAAGCGCGAACTTGCGAGGAGCTTCATAATACCCTCGGAGACAAGATATCATCGCTAGGGCCTCAGTTCTCACTCGTCGGTGCCTCCGCCATCTCCTTCTGACGCCGGAGCGTCATGTGACAGATTGTCGATTCCCTGTTTGGAGCTGCATATGTAGGTATTCTCGATCTGGACAAAAGTGACCTCTTCCCCTTCTGACATTGGCGCATCTGTCCAACAGACGAATTTGGGACCGTTCTTGACCTCCAACATGAGCAGGTCCATTGGAAACTCTTGACCTTCGGGAACCACTCCTAGCTTGATATAGACGATGACGTTCGCCTGATTGGGCCAATATGCGACCTTCATGTGCTTGCCGCATCTCGGACACCTAATCCGATTTGCAGTTGTTGCGAACCCGCACCTGCACTTGACCCCTCTCATGGCTCAAGCCTCCGAGGTTCTCACGATGCGACTTCCGCATCGACGATAGATGGACCCAATGACGGTCATGTCGTCACCGGCAACATCGTATTCACTATTTCATGGATATCGTTGTTGAGGCCGTAGCGGCACAGACGGGTGCCCATCGGGCCTCAAGTCCCGGACGAAAGAGTATTAAATGCCAGATAACTATTCGCTGTACATACCAACATACGTGTTGGCCGCTCAGCCGCGAATCCCCCCAGATCCATTAGAGAAGAAAGACTGTCGCGGTTCGGCAGTGCAACGGAGGCCACGCTATTGGACCCCATCGAGGCATCGAGACTCATAATGGATACATATGCCGCCAAGATACTGGTTGCATGTTCACGCAAGCCCAAGCATGCCCTCGAGCTCAGTTCCAAGCTGAACATACCGATCGCGGCGTGTTACAGGCGCATACACGTGCTTGAGAAGGCAGGCCTCCTTAAAGCCGTAGATCGAGCACTGACCCAGCAGGGGAAGAGGATTGTGCTCTATCAGTCCATGCTCAAGAATGCGTACATCTTCTTCGAAGGGGGGAAGCTCAGGGTCCGGTTCCAGATGGTTACCGGCGTGACCCAGGACTTCGGCGGTGAGTGGAAGGAGATCAAGTTGATCGAAGAGGAAGAGGAGGAGGAGGCGGCGCCAGGAGGCCTCCTGAGACCCAGAGAGAGATAGTCCGTAGCTGTCGTTGGAGGAGTTGGATTGTGATGGAAGATAAAACGGATGCAGGTTCGTCGACCTTTCCAAAGGAGATAGTCAGATTCCTTGCGAGCCCTGGAGGACATTCCCTCATATTGAGAGGCATGGCAGGGACTGGCAAGACCACGCTGGCTCTCCAGATGATTGAGGAATTGGCTCAGCTCCAGCAGAGCTACTACATGTCCACGAGGGTTTCAGACCACTCGCTCTTCAACCAGTTCCCATGGCTAATGGACAAGGTCAAGGAGGGAGAGATCCTCAAGGCCCGGAAGAAGCTGAGGAAGAAGGCCGATTCCGAGATGCAGGTGGAGCAGATACTCCTAGGCTTGGCGGCGATCAAGGGCGAGATCAAGGGGGAGAAGGTAAAGGCTCCGAGAGGAGAGCTCCAGAAGCTCGAAGGCAATATCGAATCCGGGGACGAAGAAGGGGCGACCGCCGAGCCGACGGGCGAGGACGAAATCACGGTCACGGTAGGCTCTATGATGCCCGAAATCGAGATGGCCTATGATGTCGTTGACAAAGCACTCCCAGATCGGACGCTTATAATCATCGACAGTATCGACGCTCTCGCTGAGAAGTATGGTGTGCTCCCGTCGAAGCTCATCAACGTCCTTCAGAAGGACCTCGTAGAGGGCTGCGGCACCAACGTGGTCTATGTGTTAGAAACTCCCGATCCGCTCCTGGACTATCTCGGGGACGGCGTCCTGTACCTGTCCCTTGACAGCTCAACAGGACGGAGGATCCGGGAGATGGACCTGTTGAAGTTGAGGGGATGCGAGATCAGGCAGCCAAAGTATGTTTACACCCTGCTGGGCGGCCGCGTCAGGACTTTCGAATACAGCCGGTACAGCAAACCAGAAGACCCGAAACCATTCGATCCGGTTCTGGCAATCGACGACAAGCACATGTCCTCTGGCAATACCGACCTCGACGAGATGCTCGAAGGTGGTCTCAGAAAGGGAACCATTGCACTGATTGAGCTGAGCCCGGGAGTTCCCGTGGTATCATCTGCTCAGATTGAGAACGCGATTATCTGCAATTCCGCTGTGCAAGGTCACGGAGTCGCTTGGATGCCCACTAAGAAGACGGGAGCCGAGACGGCTAGGGAAGAACTCCTGGGATTCCTTTCGCCTGAGGTATTCGACAAGAACGTTCGCATCCTTGAGCCGCACGCGGCGTCTGAGTCGCCCAAGGACTACACCATGACTCTCGAAGGAGGCGATGTGAAGGTCGATATCAAGTGGCAGGATCACCAGTACGCTCTGAGAGACACGAAGCAGCCGTTCCTGTCCGTGATAGGCTTCGATTCGCTCGAATCGATATACGGGCCTGGAGTCCTCGACGGTTTCATGGACTACCTTACTTCGCTGCTGAACAACGATGGTATACTTGTTGCCACAGTGACTCCATCAGTCAGGTCGACTAATAGGCTAGCAGACCTTGCGCACACCCACATTCGCATAGACAAGACTTCGGGCGTGACAATGGTCCGGGGAGATGAACCCTACACTGCACCATACGCCATGGTCGCCCCTGAGCCTGGAGATTTCAGGCCTAAGTTGGTGCCCATACTGTGAGAGACAATCAGTCAGCCAATGACGAGAGCGAAGATTGTCCAGTGAGCAGCGCCAGAGCGGCTCGGCGCAAACCCATATCTTATTGTGCAAATTCAGTGTCTGAAGAGCCGGAGGCCGCTGAACACCATTGAGATGTCATGCTCGTCCGCCGCGGCTATGGCTTCTTCGTCCCTCATAGATCCGCCGGGCTGGATGATGGCGGCCACGCCTACCTTTGCGGCCGCGTCCACGCCGTCCCTGAACGGGAAGAAGGCATCCGACACGAGAATGCTGTCCTTAGCCTCGTCCCCGGCTTTCATACCCGCGATCTTGGCGGAATCCACGCGGCTCATCTGTCCCGCACCAATTCCCACGGTGCGTTCGCCCTTGACCAGTAGGATCGTGTTCGACTTGATATGCCTGCAGACCTTCACCCCGAAGATCATTGCGTCGATCTCTTCCTCGGTGGGGGTCCGCTTCGTGACGACTTTGAGCTTCTCCTTGTCGAGGTCAACATACGGACCGGTTTGGACCAGGAGTCCTCCCTTGACCTTCGCCATCATGAGCCTTCCATCCTCTCGCTTGATTGGTGCGTTGGTTCGAAGGAGTCTGATGTTCTTCTTCTCCTCCAAAAGCTTCTCCGCTTCCGGGGTGTAGCCCGGGGCAATCACTGCCTCGACGAAATGATTCGCAATCTCCTTCGCTGTGTCGATGTCGACTTCGCGGTTGAGACCCACCACGCAGCCGAATGCGCTCACAGAATCGGCTTCATACGCGACCCTGAACGCTTCAGCTATTGTGTCAGCACTTGCCACGCCTGAAGGGTTGGTGTGCTTAATGACCGCCGCAGTCGGCCTGTCGAAATCGGAGACTATTGCGAGAGCGGCGTCGAGATCAAGCACATTGCAGTACGATATCTGCTTGCCGTGCATCTTCTCTGCAGTCGCAACACTGAGTGGAGTCTGATCGAACAGATCTTTGAAGAAAGCGGCCTTCTGGTGAGGGTTCTCACCGTATCTTAGGTCCCCAAGCTTCTCGAAAGATAGCGTCAGGTTCGTCGGGAAGAGTTCGTTCTTTGAGAATTGCCCGCCCAGATACTGAGCTATTGCAGAATCGTACCTCGCGGTCGATCTGAAAGCTTCGAGCGCGAGTTTCTGTCTAGTTTCGAGAGATAGCCTGCAATCGTTGTCTTTCAGTTCCTTGAGTATCTCCGGGTATTGCGCAGGGTTCACCACCACTGCGACTGAAGCATGGTTCTTTGCGGCGGATCGAAGCATGGATGGTCCACCGATGTCAATGTTCTCAACGGCGTCCTCCAGCTTCACGCCTTCCGTGGCGACTGTGGCTTCAAACGGATACAGGTTGACCACGACCATGTCAATGGGTTCTATGCCGTGCTTGCTGATGGCTTCCATATGGTCGGCTTTGTCCCTAACGGCAAGAAGTCCTCCATGGATGACTGGATGGAGCGTCTTCACCCGCCCGTCCAGCATCTCTGGGAACTTCGTCACCTCAGAGACTCCCATGACCGGCACTCCGTTCTTCTCGAGCATCGTTGCAGTTCCACCTGTCGAGAGTATCACGACGCCAAGTTCAGACAGGCCCTTGGCAAAATCTGCAATTCCTGTCTTGTCCGAAACGCTCACAAGCGCTCTCTTCACCTTGCCCATACTATCTACTCCGCTGTGCCAGGACTGCCCGGCCAAAGCACCCCTCCCCTTGCAAGACAAAGGTATGCCACGAGAGTATAGTCTGAGTGGTTATAACGGTTTTCGTGGAGACCCTCAGCCGTCGGAAACCCGCGGATGAACACACCCCGCCCTATTCAGGGAGCCTTCGCGGAAGTCATGTCGTCCAATATGACACGTCTTGCCAGATGGAAAGGTAGGTTGCCGTTCTTGGCTAGCAAGTCATGGAACTTCTTCTTGTTGAATCCACGGCTCGAGGAACGCATCAGTTCGTCCCGGAGGTTATACACCAAATGCTTGCCAATCAAGTACGAGAGGGGGTATCCGGGGGACCTTGAGAATCCCATAACGTCGTCTCTGGCGGCGGACATGGTTGTGTTGGATTCTCTTGCCAGCAGCTCTGTCATATCCTCCAGGGTTGCCTTGCCCGTGTGGAGTTTGACGTCGTAAATCGCCCGGCAGGCCCTCCAGATCCCTGCATCGAGCATCGCCATTGCAGCATCGTCTGTAGCCTCAAACCCTTCATCATACATCATCGTCTCGCAGTAGTGCGCCCAGCCCTCGCCTGTCTCGTACGAAGGCGTCATTGTGTCAGACGAAACGAACATTAGGGAGAGTTGATGCATCCACGGCATGGTGTTCGACAGGACCCCCTGGTGGAAATGGCCAGGATACGCCTCGTGGACCGTGGTGTTGATAATCATCGACCTATTCCAAAGACTCCGAATCTCGGCAGCCTCTCTCGGACGCGTCATGAGATACGCCCCGCTTTGAAGCTCCTCGAACCTCGCAGGCATCATCAGTGCCGCGACAGGCAGCGCAGGTCTAAGGAACTCAGGAGTCTCTACGATCTCTAGAGCCGCTCCGGTGTCGATTGATGCCAGATTGCGTCCGATTATGAAACGCATGGCCTTTCTTGTTTCGTCGACGGTTTCCTGGAGAACCATCTCGAAGGTTTCTCTGCAGTCCTTGCGAAGGGTCTCTGTCACGGTGCGCTCGTCCCCGTCCGGGCTGATTCTCTTGGCTACCGCCCTCCGCTCTTTGGTCAAGTCGGCAAGGTACCCTTCTGCAATCTCGAGTATCCGACTCGGGGTGAGATCGAAACCCCTTATCCTCAACAGTTTCGCTAGCTTCTCCTCTCCCATGGCGAACTCGTCCGTTCCCGACTCGAGAAGGCATGATAGCCAATCGCGATGGCTCTCAAGCGCCTCTGCACTCTTGTCGCAGTTCTCCATGAGTTCTTTGTGGAGATCCTCTGAGATCTTCCCACAGAAGTCGGCCTTCACCGATGATAGGAACGCAGGGTACGCATCACAAGTTTCGATGGATAGGCCGGTCCATGGTCTTACAGCTTGTGCGTCCTTGAAACGTTCCCTGAATTGACTGAGGTACCTTGGCAGCTGGTTAATCCTTGAAGAGACGCCTGCCATCCTGTCCTCGAGCGGCGCGTATTCGCGCCCCAACATCGTGAAGATAGTCCACCCGGGCTGCTCTAGGGCGTCAGGGTACATCCTCCATAATGGATAATCATATAATGCGAATTCCTGGAGTTCGAGAGACATCCTCAAGACTTCAAGCGACACCTGTTGATCCCTCGAAAGGCCCCCTTCTGTCGAGATTTCTTCTGCTTCATGAGTCCAGTCTATCAGCAGCTTAAGATTATCCTGTAATCTCTTGACGCCGCCATGCGGTAGGTGGTGGTCATAAGGGTCGTGCTTCCCCAGCATGGTCGCCATGTCGGGGTTGATTTCTAGTAGCTTCAGAAGCATGCGCTCGTTCAAAGAGTCAAATGCGGGTGATGCCATAGTCTCGCTTAGGGTGAGTGGCGAACTAGTCTATGACTATTGCGCTCTCGCACCCGCCCATCAACAACAGATGTAAGGCCCCAGGAGGAGGCAATGTAGTCAATCATTTCAGGCTCGGCCTTGGAAGCAGCCCCGCCGCATCGACTATGCTGGGCACAATTTCCTCCCACTTTACAGCCATAATGTGGACTCCGTGCACTCCTTTGATGTTCTTGAATGCCTCTATCTGTTCGACGCAGAGCTTGATGCCCTCTTTCTTTGGATCCGAGGCGGTTTTCATGCGGTCGATGATGTGATTGGGCACAATCATGCCAGGCACCTTGTTCTTCATGTACCTCGCGGCGCCCGCGGTCTTCATCGGTATGACTCCTGCCATGATGTGCACTTTCTTGTCCAGGCTTCTGCCCCTGACCTCGTCCATCCACGTCTCGAACATGTCCATATCGAATATCGCCTGAGTCTGCACGAAATCGGCACCAGCGTTGACCTTCTTGGCGAGCCTCATCGCCCTGAACTCGAAAGGTGTCGCAAAGGGGTTCTCAGCACATCCCAAGTACAACTTCGGCGGTTCGTCCTCGATCACGTTCCCGCCGGACTGCAGCCCTTCCGTTCTGAGCTTGTTGAATGTGTAGAGCTCTGACACGGAGTCGAAATCGAACACGCTCTTCGCGGCTTTCTCGTTCCCAAAGGTCTGATGGTCCCCAGTAAGGCAGAGAACGTTCTTCACTCCGATTGCGCTTGCTCCCAACAGGTCGCTCTGAAGGGCGATTCTGTTGCGGTCTCTGCAAGTCATCTGGATTACCGGTTCTAGGCCCTCCCTCATCACGATTGCGGCGCTGGCTATGCTCGAGAGTCTGACGACTGCTGTCTGATTGTCAGTTAGGTTGAAAGCGTCAGCCATTCCCTTCAGCATCCTGGCATGCTGCAGGAGCGGCTCGGGATTCGCTGACTGGGGTGGGCCGATTTCAGCGGTCACAGCGAATTTGCCTGCTTCAAATACCTTTTCCAGGTCGCTGCCAGCCTTCAAATGACCGCCTCCTTCCCCCTCTTCTGGTGTTGCGTCAGCTTTGCGTCCTCTCTGACGATGATTCTGCGGCCGCCGCTGTGGCTCGGTGTCCAATCCTTGGGGGGTCTGACCGCTTCCAAGAGGTCCAACCTGCCCTGAAGCTTGAGTCGCTCGTGGATCGCGTACCATGCGCACTCGATGTCGAGGTTGACTTCGCAATGCCCATCGGATGACCCTCCGCAAGGGCCATTGAGCATGCTCTTGGCGCACCGGGCTATCGGGCATATTCCCCCTGTGGTATGGATTATGCAATCGCCGCATCCAAGGCATTTCTCCGACCACATCCCTTGCTCCTCAGGCACGCCAAACATGGCGGTGTTCAAACCTGGCACGACAACCTTTTCAGGGTACATGTCTGCGATCGTCTGAGCACCCAATGAACAGGACATCGAGAGTATGACGTCGGATGCTAAGATCTTGTCATCGACCTCCTTAACCCATTCCTTCTCGCACTGTCTCTCAAGGACGAAGCCGTCGAACTCCTGCTTCCGTCCTTCCTTTCGGTTCTTCAGCTTCAAGGCGGAGATTAGCATCTTGACTTCCTTCTCCCCGCCGGCAAGGCAGATTGCGACGCAACTTCTGCAGCCTATCACTGTGACTTTATGAAGTTGCGCGATCATCTCTACTATCTCGCCGAGAGGTTTTCGCTCTGCGACTATCATTGCCTATCACCTCTTGGTTCGATGGGGCCAAGGCGCTTGGCAACATCGGTCATCGTTGAGACGATTTCAGGGAACTTCCAGGCCATGGACGAACTCGCGTTGAACATCTCGACCCTTTCAGGCTCGATGCCGACTTGCGAGAGCATGGACTTCACATAATCCACTCTCTTCCTCCCTTCGATCGATCCAGTATCGTAATAGCAGTTCTTCTCGAGACAACCGAGGACAAACACTGCGTCAGCCCCATCCTCCAGAGCTCTGAGGATGTGCATCCCGTCGACCCTTCCAGTGCAAGGCACTCTTACCAGTCTTATACTGGCGTCGTACTGCTTGCCGCTCCTAGCGGCAAGGTTCACGCATTCGATGCCGTGCTTCTCGCAGCAGTATCCGACGACCTTCGGCTCTCTCTCAGCCATCAGAAATCACCTCCTATGTACGAGGCAGTTTCAGTCGACAGTTGGTCGTCTGTGTAATTGTGCAATTCAATAGCCTTGCTTGGGCATATGCCAACACACATGCCACATCCCTGGCACAGCTGTAATTGAATCTCAGCCTTTCCCGCGTTTCCTATGAAAGGTGCCTCAAACGGGCAAGTCCTCACACATGTGAGGCAGGCCGAACACTTGTCGGGTGTGACTTCGGCCACGGAGCCGCCAAACTCCACAATCCCCGTGGAGACAAGCTGGGCAGCGAGAGCTCCCGCGGCCCTTCCCTCCAGCCGGGATATATTCTCTGATCTTGGGAACTGGGCGGATCCGCAGACGAGTACACCAGGCCTCGGAGTGGCTATCGGACCTTTCTGCATGCTTCCTCTCCTGAGGCCTCCGCTCTCAGTCATTGGGATGCGTAGCGCCTCTGAGATTGACACATTGTCTGGGTTGGGAGCGATAGACGCGTAGTACACGCCTCCGTATGGTATCGAAAGCGTTTGCCCTTGAACGGAATCAATGACAACTATCTTGCTCTTGTCTTTGGGGTCGGCATGGGGCGGCCTCTTCTTGTCATATCGTACGAATCGCACGCCGAGGTCAGCGGCGTCCCTGTAGGACAGCTCATCGAGGCCGAGAGCTCGCATCTCCTGGAACAGGAGATAGACTTCCGTTTCGGGAGACTTCTTTCGGATCTCGATCGCGCTTTGAATCGCGTCTTCCCAAGCGAAATCCTGAGCAGAAGTAATGTCCGCCTTCGGGTCCGGCGTGTCGACTATGACCACTCCTTCTCTGGAGATGATGCCTTCGCCAATCTCCTGCACAAGTCGATACAGCGGTTTGGCTCCGCAGGCTTGCACAAGCGGTCCTTTCGCATCGGACCAATCGCCTCCGGATGCGATTACTACCGCCGCGCATTCTAGCGTCTCTCTCTTCTCCCCTGCTTCAATCGTCAGAATGAAATTGCCAGCATGTCCTTTCGCCGAGACTAGTCGCGTCTTTGGCATAACGACGCCCGGAGCCTTCACTTCCTTGTCTGACTTTTCAATCAGTATCGTATGCATTCCCGCTTGCGTAGCCTGCCTCGCGGCTTCCACTCCAGCCACACCGGCGCCGATGATAACCACGTTCTTTGTCCTCATCTTTTCCGAGCTCTTCTGAAGAGGCTCGAGCATCGCCATGCGCGTTATTGCGGCCAGCAGCTTCGACTCGGCTTTGGCTTGAGCGCGAGCAGGATTATCTCTGTGCGGAAGGACGATCTCTCCAACCAGGTCGACGGTCTCCATCAGGAACTCGTTGATCTTCGCCTTCTTCTTGTAAGCTTGGAACAGGGCAGGAGATACATCGCTCTTCGAGCATGGTATGATGAGCATCCTGTCGACCTCCCTGCTCTTGGCCTCCTCGACTATCTGGGCAATTGTCTTTGCGTTGCAGGCATAGTTGACTGCGATAGCCGAGCCAACGTACGGAGCCTCATTGGCCACGCGCAGGAGCTTCTCGACGTCCAGCACATTCGCAGCGCCTGAGCAAACACGGCAGATTACGACTTGTATCCTGCGCTTCAAGCGCTCCCCCCCTTCCGCGCCACGTCTGCTGCAGCCGCCATAGCTCTTGTAACTGTCTCCTCTATGTCCATCGGTTCGGAGGCCGCTCCGAGCACGATGACTCTCGCCCCCTCCTTGGGATTCTCGCATCTGACGAATCCGCATCCGTCCATCGCTAGGTCCAGCGACCGAGCCAATAGATCAGGCGGTGCCCTAGGTCTCATCCCGACAGAGAGGATGACGAGGTCGTACGGTGTTTCTGTAATCTCCGAGTCAGTCTCGTCGGACGTTCTGAGCCAGATGCGGCCATCGTCGCCGAGGAACGCTTGGGATGGCATGCTCCTTATGAGCCGAACCCGTGGGACTTTCTTCTTCTCCACCTTTCTCTTCATGTCGTTTGCCCATTTCTTGAAGTCATCCTGCGGCTCGTACAGAGTTCTCAGATCCATGAAGTAGAAATCGAGGTCCGTATCAGGGTCCCCTTCGATAATGAGCTGAGCTATCTTGGTGCCGTACTTGCAGCAGAATTTCGAGCAATACTCGACGCCAGTCTTCTCGTTGCGAGAGCCGACGCACTGAATAACGGCTATCTTTTTTGGTGAGGTGCCATCGGATGGTCTAACCATGCGTCCTTTCTCATTTAGAATCCTCTCTGCATCTACGCTAGACACGACGTCCGTGATATGCCCATAACCCAGCCTAGGTATCTCTCGTGCATCGATCGGATCCAATCCCGTTGCGAGTATGACGGATGATATATTTCTTGAGACGTTCTTCACCCTGTCATCATAGTTTATCGCATTCGTCGGGCACACCTCGGCGCATTTCTCGCATTTCTGCTTCCTGAAATGCAAGCATTTACCGCGTTCAATCCAGTGAGTGCGCGGATGGCCGCTTCCACAAGGCGCGAAGATGGCTTTACCGTCCACGGGGCATACCTGCGAGCACTTGTCGCAACCTATGCAGCTTTTCGTCACGTATCGCGGGCTCGAACGTATCTTTGCCCTGAATCCATCCTCCTTTTTGTCGATTGAGACCACCTCGGAGCGGAGCATTACCTCCACTCCTGGCATTCTGATGATCTCAGCTGCTCGATCGATGGCAAAACAGACACCGCAGTTCCTGCACTCGGAAATGCCTTTGCATGTCAGTTCCCGAGCCATTCCTCCGAGGGTGTCCCCTCTCTCGACCAACACTACTTCTTCGTTGTCGCTTGCCAGGGTCTGGGCAGCGGTCAAGCCCGCTGGCCCTCCGCCTATCACGAGGACTTTGTTATTCATTATCCTCCCTCCTTCGCGAATCTAATCGTATCTGTGGTCTCGTGCAATCATCGCGCGTGTTGCGTTCGCGGGAATCCAAGCTGCATTCCCGGTATGGTATCAAAAGGAAAGGGTTTGAACTCTCCGGAGAAGCCATCGCAAGGCGCCCGGAGCATGCAACATCGCCAACAGATCAGTTCAGGCCGGTTATGTAGCCGTTGTCGTCGATGTTGATCCTCTCAGCCGCCGGTACCGTCGGGAGGCCAGGCATCGTCATGATCTCTCCCGTCAAAGGCACGAGGAATCCCGCCCCTGCGGCCAGCCTGACCTCTCTGACCGTCAGTACCCAGCCCTTAGGCGCGCCCTTCTTCGCGGGGTCGTCAGTTATCGAAAGCTGAGTCTTGGCCATGCATATCGGGAGTTTGTCGTTCCCTGCGGCCTCAATTGCCTTGATGTCTGTCGGCGCGGTGCCGGTGTACACTACGTCGTCCGCACCGTAGATTTCCGTCGCGATGGTCTTGATCTTGTCCCTGATGGGCGCCTTCTCGTCGTATAAGACCTTGAAGTTGGCCTTTTCCTTCTCAAGGGATTCGAGGATCGCCTCAGCGAGTTCCACGCCGCCTTTGCCACCATCAACGAAGACCTTGGACAGGCCGAACCTAGCGCCCACCTTCTCGCAGTGCTTCTTGATGTGCTCTATCTCCTCTGGCGAGTCCGTCGGGAACTGGTTGATCGCCACGACGACGGGGACTCCGAATTTCTTGATGTTCTCGATGTGCTTGTCTAGGTTCGAGTAACCCTTTTCGAGGAAGTCCGTGTTCGGGTTGCCGATCTCCTTGACATCCATTCCGCCGTGCATCTTCAAAGCTCTAATGCTGGCCACGAGGACCGCCACATCCGGCTTGAGATTGCCCACCCTGCATACGATGTTGAAGAACTTCTCGCCTCCAAGGTCAGCTGCGAACCCTCCCTCGGTTATGACGTAGTCCACCATCTTGAGGGCGTATTTCGTTGCGATTATCGAGCTGTTGCCGTGCGCTATGTTGGCGAACGGCGAGCCATGGATGAGCGCCGGCTGGCCTTCAAGTGTCTGGACGAGTGTTGGATTGATTGCGTCCTTCAGGAGAAGGCACATCGCGCCTATCCCCTTCAGCTTGTCCGCTGTGACCGGCTTGTTGCCGTCACGGGTGTATGCCACAACGATCCTCGAAAGCCTCTTCCTGAGGTCTGCCATGTCATCAGCCAGTGCGAGAATCGCGTTGAGCTCGCTTGCGACGGTAATGTCGAATCCGCTCTCTCGTGGGACTCCACCCTTGCTCCTTCCACCAAGGCCGACCACGATGTCTCTGAGCTCCCTGCAGTTCATGTCGAGAGCCTTCCTGAGGACAATCCTGGTGGGGTCGATGTTCAGTTCGTTCTTCTTCGTGACATGGTTTTCCACCAGTGCGGACAATAGGTTGTGCGCCGTACCGACAGCGTGAATGTCACCTGTGAAATGCAGGTCGATGTCCCACATCGGGTAGACCTGAGAAAGTCCGCCACCCGTCGCGCCTCCCTTGATGCCGAATGTCGGGCCCAGGGAAGGTTCTCTCAATGAGAGCATGACCTTCTTGTTCAACTGTCCGAAGGCCTGACACAGGCCGATTGACGTCACCGTCTTCCCCTCGCCGGCCTTTGTCGCCGTAATTGCGGTGACGAAGATCAACTTGCCGTCCTTGTTCCCGTCAAAGCGCTTCAACACACTCAAAGGTACCTTAGCCTTGTACTTGCCGTAGAAATCAAGGTCGTCACGAGACAGGCCAATCTTCTCGGCGATCTTCTCTATGTGCTGGACTTTCGCATCCTGAGCGATTTCAATGTCTGGCTTCATTGCCATTTTACGTAACCCCCGTTGCCCCCGTAATCGGGAAGTCCTTATAAATCCTTTCGGAGGCTTCTGGGCCAAGACCAGCGGCCGCGAGAAACCTTAAGTAAGCTGCTTGCATCAGCTTCCCAGAGCGTGGTATGATGGTGGCGGAAATCATAAGCGGGAACGAGGTAGCGAAGGCCATGAGGGCCGAGCTGAAGGAAGAGGTGTCGAAGATGAAGTCCTCCGGAGTGACTCCGGGGCTGGTCGTCATCCTTGTGGGCGAGGATCCCGCATCTCAAGTGTACGTCAGGAAGAAAGGCGAGGCGTGCGAGGAAATAGGGATACACTCAGAGACAATCAGGCTTCCTGCGACATCGTCAGAGGATGAGCTGTTGAAACTCATCGACAAATACAATGCCGACCCGAAATTCGATGGCATTTTGGTGCAGCTACCCCTGCCAAAGCAGATAAGCGAGGAGAAAGTGCTGATGAGATTGGACCCGGGAAAGGACGTGGATGGATTCCACCCGGTGAACGTCGGGAAGATGGTCGTTGGCGCGGAATCATACCTTCCGTGCACTCCCGCGGGCATTCAGGAACTCTTGGTTCGAAGTGGCAACGACCCCAAGGGCAAGCATGTCGTGATACTCGGCAGGAGCAACATTGTCGGGAAGCCAATAGCAAACATACTGGTGCAGAAAGCCGCTGGCGCGGACGCCACGGTGACGGTTTGTCACTCCCGCACGAAGGACTTGCCGGCCCTTTCGAGGCAGGCTGATATCCTGATTGCTGCCATGGGCGTGCCGAAGTTCGTCAAGGCGGACATGGTTCGTGACGGAGTCGTCGTAATCGATGTCGGCGTTAACCGGATAGACGACCCGACGACCAAGAGCGGCACGCGCCTGGTTGGTGATGTGGATTTCGACGGTGTGAAGGAGAAGGCGAAAGCGATCACACCAGTTCCTGGAGGTGTTGGACCGATGACTATAACGATGTTGATGAAGAACACGGTTCAGGCTGCCAGAGTGCACCACAACTACGGCCGCTGACCCATCGTCGCGATGAGAGGAGACGCCTCTGAAACCCATTCCAAATTACTCACGGGGCCCGTTTCTAATTTTATTCGGGTTCGATTATTGCCGTTTCGAATACGAATGTCGACGCCTAATGCGCTCGAGGTGCGCCCGATACGGACTGTCAAGTGTCTGAAATCGCCGTTGTTGAAACGAAAAGCCTTAAAAGGCGTTCCAGGATGCACCGGTTGGAATCGTCTTCCAGAGAAACAGCGGCGCCTTAGACCTGAGGTCTAAGGCTTATGTACGCAGATTGGGCTTGGGAGTTCGGGTGATGCGGAGTCTTGCCCTGAGAGCGAGGCTGGCCGAACGAGCGGGGATGGTTCCAGACATCCAAGGCGATGAATACTGCCTGAAAGGCGCACGCGACGCGTCAGGATGATGGAAGTGTGACGAAATGACGGATGAAGACAGCGAATTGATGCATGGCGGGATTGTCAACAAGGATCTCGCGCAATTGAGGTTGAAGCCGAACTTGCGGGGTTATGATGACTTGAGAAAGACGTTCAAGTGGGCCGACGCGGACAAGCTCGTCGAATGGTTCCCGAACGGGAAGATAAACTCAGCGTACAATGTGATCGACCGACACGCGTTGGGCGACAATAAGGACAAGGTCGCGCTCATTTACGACGATGGCGAGGGCACCGTCCAGAAGACCACATTCGAGCAGTTGTACCGCGAGACAAACAAGTTTGCGAACGTTTTGGTGAAGCTTGGCGTGAAGAGGCAGGATAGGGTATTCGTGTTCCTGCAGAGATCGACTGAGCTGTACGTGAGTTTTCTCGGCGCGATCAAAGCGGGCGCAATTGCGAGTCCCATGTTTCCAGCGTTCGGGCCCGATGCCATCAGGGACAGGTTGCTCGACAGCAGCGCCGTCGCGCTCGTTACCGATTCCGAACTGGTGAAGCGAGCCTATCAGGTCAAGAACCAGCTTCCCGACCTCAAACACATAATCGTCGTCGACAAAGCGGATACCGAGGCTGGTGAGATTAGCTACAGAGCCGAGATGGATGCTGCCTCTGATGACTTCGAGACTGTTCACATGGATCCCGAGGAGTTCCAATTCATGCTCTACACCTCAGGCACAACTGGCAAGCCGAAGGGTGTCGTGCACGCTCACAAGGGCATCGTGCAGCAGACCCTTACTTCGAGATGGGTCCTCGATCTGCACGACGAGGATATCTATTGGTGCACAGCCGACCTAGGCTGGATCACTGGAGTCGTCTATGGTTGCCTTGGCCCTTGGTCTTGCGGTGTGACGCAGGTGGGCCTTGGCGGCAGGTTCGGCCCAGACAGATGGTACAAATCGATTCAGGACCACAGGATATCGATTTGGTACACTGCCCCTACCGCTGTGAGGATGCTTATGGCGAAAGGAGACGATCTCCCCGCCAAATACGACTTGACTTCGCTCAGAGTCCTGTACTCCGTTGGGGAGCCGCTTAACCCAGAAGGGGTTACGTGGGCCCTTGATGTGTTCGCCAACAAGCCTTTTCACGACACATGGTGGCAGACGGAGACCGGCAGCATCCTGATTACGAACTTCCCGGAGATGCCCATCAAGCCAGGTTCGATGGGCAAGCCTTTGCCTGGAATAGAAGCCCAAATCGTGGACGAGAACGGCGATGTGTTGCCCGAGGGCGAGGAGGGCAGCTTGGTGATAAGGCCCAGCTGGCCATCGATGATGAGGCAGATCTGGAAGAACGAGCCGAAGTACAACGAGTACATGAGGAACGGCTGGTACTACACTGGTGACACGGCTCAGATTGACAAGGATGGGTACTTCTGGTATGTCGGTAGGGCGGACGATGTAATCAAGACATCCGGAGAGCGAGTTGGCCCGTTCGAGGTCGAGAGCGCTCTGATAGAGCACGAAGCCGTCGCAGAGGCTGGGGTCATAGGCAAACCAGACCAGCTCAGGGGTAACATCATCAAGGCTTTCATCGTGCTCACGCCGGGACACACTGAGTCGGACGAACTCAAGGAGGACATACGGAAGTTCGTGAAGAGCCGGCTCGCGGGCCATGCGTATCCGAGGGAGATCGATATAGTCAAGTCGCTACCGAAGACGAGGAGTGGCAAGATAATGAGAAGACTCCTCAGAGCAAAGGAGCTCGGGCTTCCAATCGGAGACACCTCAACCCTGGAGGACTGAGCAGCAAGGGATGAACGCTCGGGTGTCAGGGAGGGCAGCGTTCCTCCGTGACTGATTTCTTTAATCGGCTCGTGACACCGACGGAGGGAGATCTATGAGGGAAGGCATCGATCCGAAGACGAGGCTTGTGGATGGCAATGCCACGTTCCGGAGGACTACCGATCCGACGGTTCTGCGTCGCCTCTCCAAGTCTCACGAGCCGTTCGTGGCAATCCTCACCTGCTCTGACGCGAGAATCGAACCGACGAAGGTCTTCAGCCTGTCGCTGGGGGACGCTTTCGTCGTCAGAACTGCGGGCAATACCGCTACGGACCCATGCGTCATCGGCAGCCTCGAGTACGCCGTCAAACACCTACAGGTGAAGGCATTGTTGGTGCTCGGACACACCGGCTGCGGGACAATCAAAGCCACTTATGACTGTTGCGAACTGAGCAACCTAGAGTGCGTGCTGCGGGAGATTGAGTCTGCGAAGTCCCGGCTCGGAGTCTCAGAATCGAAGGACCCCACCGCAGTAGCGGTCATCAACGTGCGTATGCAACTAAGAAAGATTATCGATACTAGCCTGATAATCAGAGAAGCAGTGACACAGGACAGACTTGAGGTCTTCGGCGCCGTGCTCAATATCGAGAACGGCGCGGTTGAGTTCGTCTGACTTACCTCAGAACAACGGAAGAGATACGATGCACATTAGAATGAAGAATGAACGTAAGACAGAGGATGCAGAGGGGCGCGTCATGAACCGCTGGATGGTCATTGTAGGCGCGCTTCTGATACAGCTCGCTTTGGGCGCAGTCTACGCCTTCTCGATCTTCACATCCCCCTTGTCCGAATCGCTGGGATATGACTCCAAATCGTTCGCCATCCTTGGGATATTCTCGGCTGCAATTGCGGTCTTCGCAGTGACCATGATCGTCGCGGGGAGAGTGCAGGATCGGAGAGGTCCGAGGCTCGTCGCGACAGTGGGGGGACTGGTGTACGGTGCTGGATACTTGGTGGCGGCATTCTCGACAGAGAGCCTGGCGTTGATGTACCTTTCATACGGAGTGATTGCAGGAATCGGCCTCGGGTTGGGGTACGTCTGCCCTCTGGCAGCCGCCGTGAAGTGGTTCCCCGACAAGCGGGGACTCGTCTCTGGAATCGCCGTCGCGGGGTTCGGCGCAGGCGCCTTCCTGTTCACTCAAATTGGCAAATGGATTATCGACATATCTTCGTCAGGATTGAGCGATGCGTTCCTCTACCTAGGCCTGATATTCCTCGTCATGATCGTTGGAGGGGCACAGCTACTGCGAGACCCCCCGAAAGGATGGTTACCTAAGGGATATGTGCCTCCAGACAACGGCGGGCGGATGAATCACGAGTTCGATTGGCGGGATATGGTTCGGACGCGGCAGTTCTTCATGCTCTTCACCATGTTCCTTCTCTCTGCGACCGCGGGCTTGATGATGATAGCCAACGTCAAGAACCTGGCACAGTACCTGGACCCATCCGGAAGCCTGTTGGTGGTGGCACAGTTCCAGACCATCGCTGGGATGGTTGCGCTCTTCAACGGAGCTGGAAGGATAGCCTGGGGTAAGGTCTCGGACACGCTCGGAAGGGCGAATACCATGAAGGTCATGTTCTTGGTCCAAGCGGTCGTGTTGCTCGGAGCGGCGGGATTCTTCCTTGTACGCCCGTCTGGAGAGATTGTGCAGTTTGCGGGCTTGACTGCTTTGGCGTCCGGTGTAGGATTCACGTTCGGCGGCAACTTCGCCCTGTTTCCATCAACGACCGCTGAATACTTCGGGACAAAGAACATGGGCATGAACTACGGCCTCGTCTTCAACGGATATGGGGCCGCGGGCGTCGTTGGGGGATTGATACCGGGATTCATGGCGAATGCAGAGGACGGCTTCGTCTGGGTATTCGTCGCAATCGCTTTGGCGTCGTTCGCAGCCTTCGGGATTGCCCTCGTAACTCGTCCGCCAGCCAAGGGCTGACTGTGCCGCTCAGATCCGGCTGAGGACGGCTCTGCTGAACTCCAGAAACCACTTCACGCCTTTTCAACACTTGCCGCGCACACTTTGAATTCAGGGATCTGAGCAATCGGGTCGAGTGCGTTGTTCGTCAATCTGTTGGCAGCCGCCTCCACGTAGTGGAACGGTATGAATATCGTACCTGGGCGGATCCAAGGCGTCACCCTTGCGGACAACGTTATCGACCCCCTTCGAGACGATACTCTAACGCTCGCGTCGTCGGATATGCCCAGTGCGCGGGCGTCAACAGGATTGACCTCTACATATGGATTTGGCGCCTCTCGTTGCAGCTTGACGGATCTTCTAGTCATTGTCCCGGTGTGGAAATGGAACAGATTCCTCCCAGTGGTCAAGATGAACGGGAAGTCCTCCGATGTCTCTTCCGCCGGGGGCGTATGTTCGACCGGTGCGAAGACACCCTTTCCTATCTTGAATGACTCAGTGTGGAGGACCTTCGTCCCGGGGTGGTCCTTGGTCGGGCACGGCCACCTGACCATCTCCCTTTCTATCCTCGCGTAATCCACGCCACCATATATGGGCGCGACGGCTGCCATCTCAACCATTATCTGCTCCGGTGACTCGAATTCGAAACCTTCGCTGCCAAGCTTCTTGCCGAGGTCGCAAGCTATCTTCCAGTCTGGCCTTGCATCGCCCGGCGGGTCCGCGGCCTTCCTTACGGCTCTTATTGCCCTGTCAGTTGCAGTGAATGTGCCGTCCTTCTCCGCATAGCAAGCGGCGGGGAGGACGACGTCGGCGAGCTTGGCGGTCTCAGTCGGGAAGATGTCGACCACCGCCAAGAATTCCAGCTTCGATATCGCCGCCTCGACATGGCCCGTGTCGGGATCGGACATCATGGGGTTCTCACCGAATATGAGCATGGCTTTGACGTCTCCCGTCAGGGCTTGGTTGAACGCGCAGGTCAGTGTCATGCCCTTCTTGCCTGGGAGCTTTCCTCCCCAGGCCTTCTCGAACTTTGCGTGAGTCTCGTCGTCTTCCACGCTCTGATAGCCTGGGTAGAGGTTGGGTAGCGCGCCGGCGTCGCAGGCGCCTTGGACGTTGCATTGCCCTCTGAGGGGGTTCACGCCAGTCGACTCTCTGCCAACGTTCCCGGTGATCATTGCCAGGTTTGCCAGCGCCCGCACGAGATTCGTACCGTTGCTGTGCTGTGTTATGCCCATCGCATAGGCTATCATTGCCTTCTCGGCGGAGGCGTAGATCCTAGCGGCCTTCACGAGGTCGTCCTTGGGAATGCCGGCTATCTCCTCCACCTTCTCCGGCGGGTATCCCCTGACGACTTCACGCAGCTCGTCGAAACCGGATGTTCGGCTATCGACGAACTCCTTGTCGTGCAATCCCTCGGATATTATCACGTTTATCATGCCGTTGATCCAAGCGACATCAGTCCCCGACTGCTGCCGCAAGCTCATGGTCGCCACCCGCGAAAGCGGCGTGTCCCGCGGGTCCACGACCACGACCTTCGCCCCCTTCTCTTTCGCCTTGAGGACCCTCGCTCCAATGAGGGGGTGTGCCTCCAGCGTGTTTGAGCCGGTGACCAGTACGCAATCAGCGTTCTCGAACTCAGGGATTGTGTTCGTCATGGCGCCGCTGCCAAACGATTGAAGTAGTCCCGCGACTGTAGACGCGTGACAGAGTCTGGCGCAGTGGTCCACGTTGTTGGTGCCGATCGCCATTCGCGCCAGCTTCTGAAACAGGTAGTTCTCCTCGTTCGTACACTTCGCAGACGCAAGGACCATTATCGAGTCTGTGCCATAGGCAGAGGCTACACGCTTCAGCTCCGACACTATCTTTCCAATTGCCTCGTCCCATGTCGTCTCTGTCAACTGGCCGCCCTTCTTCACCATTGGATGTGTGAGTCTGTCGGGATGGTTGACGAACGCATGGGCATTGTAACCCTTGATGCACAAACTGCCCTTGCTGGTCTCGTCGGTCTTGCAGGGTACAACCCCCACGACCCGCCTATTGGCTACCTGCAAGAAGAAGTTGCAGCCGGTCCCGCAGTACGGGCAAGTTGTGAGTATGTGGTCAACAGACATTCGCATCATCCTCCATCGGGTCGCCCTCGAGAGTGGTGAGCAAAGGACTCCGCCTTTCCGAGTCTCCGCTGACATAGTCAAACAGTTCCTTCATGTCCTGACTGACCATCTTTCTCAGAGAGAGAAGGGGTATGTCGACCGGACAGGACCTCTCGCATTCCCCGCACTCCACACATTTGTCTGCGAGGTGGATTGCCCTTATCAAATGGAATGCCAGACCTGGAGGTATCCCCTTCTCCGGAGTGAATGTCTTGTCTTCGAGCAGACACTCGTCGCAGAAGCATACAGGGCAGTTCAGGGTGCAGCCGAAGCATTTGTTGCACTTACGGAACTGGGCTATCCAGAAGCCAAGCCTGTCGCTGAGGGACATATCGAGCAATCTGGCGACTGACGCGTCATCACCGGAGGGTTCGGCGCACTCACCAAAATCGACGACGCTCGGGCAGGGGTCGGTGCATCTGCACTCCTTGACCTGTTCTGCGCTGCACGCGAGGCCTATGAGATTCAGACGGCTCTGATCCAATAGGTCCCTCTTCACCAGCTCAGCGATGGCCCTCTCATCACACCTTCGAGCGACGACAGCTATCTTGCCTTCTTTGACGAACTTGTTGACCTTTGTGAGTATCATAGCCATCTGATACGGGACATCGACTCTCAATGTCCCTGGTTCGTCTCCCTTCTTGAGAAGCACGGGGGCGACGTTCCCATGCTCATCTCTTGTTGCCAGTAGATAGTCCGCGCCCTTCTCCTCGAAAGCGAGGCGCATGATTTTGTCGGTGACAGCGCTCAGAACCTCACCTCCTTCATGGGATTAGGCCCGAGTTTCTTGACATCCTCGACGAACTCCGTCACAACCTGCTGGAACTTCTCTCCCTCTGCGGCACTGACCCAATCGAGTCTGACTCGTCTGGGGTCTATGCCGACTTTCCCCAGTAGCCGCGCGGCGAGCGGTATGCGCTTCGCCGTCCGATGATTCCCAGTCAGGTAGTGGCAGTCCCCGATGTGGCAGCCCAGGACGAGAACTCCGTCGATGCCCTGGGAGACCGCCTTGAAGATGTACTCCGGCTTGACGCTCGCGCTGCACATTACTCGAACAACATTCACATTCGGAGGCATCTGAAGACGGTTAACCCCCGCGAGGTCTGCCCCCGCGTACGAGCACCAGTTGCAGCAGAATGCCAGTATGTTCGGGTTGAATTCGTTCATTGCGTCCCCTCCGTGGTCGCCCTCACAAGGGCATCGATCATAGCGCCGAGTTGCCTGCTGCTGAACCCCTTTTGCTGTATGGCATCATTGTGACAGGCTGCAACGCAGGTTCCGCAACCCTTGCACTGTGCCTCATTGACTTCGGCCGCTCTGATTCCGTCGCGGTCAGTGATTTCGATCGCATCATACGGGCAGGCTAGGACACAGTTGCCGCAGGCGACGCATTTGTCTGGATTCACCTCCGCTGTGATCGCTTCGATTCGAACCTTGCCTTCGCTGATTGGAATGGATGCCTTTGCGGCCGCCGCCTGCCCTTGCCATATGCACTCCCTTGCGCTGACTGGCCATCTGGCGGATCCGCAAACGAACACTCCGTCTGTGGCGAACTCGACCGGCCTCAGCTTGACATGCGCCTCAAGGAAGAATCCATACTTGTCGCGTGGAACCTTGAGCAGCTTGCTCGTCTCCACTGAGTCGTCGGGTGACACTAGCGGCGTCGCTAGCACGACCATATCCGCATCGAGGTCGATCTTCTCGTCAAGAGTCTCATCGAAGACTTCGACGAAAAGGCCATCTCCTTCGGCCCTAACCTGTGGAGGTTGCTCCAGTGAGTATCTTACGAATCTGACACCCTTGTCGGACGCATTCATGTAGAGAGCCTCAGCGGCAGTGCCACAACTCATGACGTCCCTGTGGAGGATTGTTACGGATGCGTCAGGATCAAGGTCGAGTATGCGCAGAGAGTTCTTCAGCGATGCGTTGCAGCATATCCGAGAGCAGTACTCTCTCCCAGGTTGTCTGCTGCCTGCACAGTTGATTATGACGAAGTTCTTTGCAGTCAACTCCGACTTCGAAAGCATCTTCTCCAGCTCGAGCTGCGTGATAACCTGCGGGTGCTCGCAGAGCCCATATTCCCCCTCGGGCCTGAGCTCGCACGCACCCGTGGCTACTATGATTGCCCCCGCCTCGACCTTCAAGTCTTCGGCTTCATTGCCTATTGTAACCTCGAAGTTACCGATGAATCCCTTGAGTTCCTTGATGCGCGAGTTGAGATGCACGTGGGCCTTAGGAGAGGTCCGAATATCACTCATGAACGCTTCGATCAGACTCTTGGAATCGGTTCCCTCGGGGCCTATTATTGCGACGTCCTTTAACAGTCCGCCCATCCGGTCGGACTTCTCTATGAGATGGGTCTCTATGCCTTGCCCGAGCAACGAGGCAGTCGCGGCCAATCCGGATATGCCCGCTCCGATGACAACGGCTCTGGGGATTACTTTGGACTCTCCCTCTTCTTGAGGTTCTAGCAGCGCCGCCTTGGCCACTCCCATAGCGACGAGTTTCTTGGCCTTCTCAGTGGCCGCTTCAGGCTCCTTGCTGTGAATCCACGAACAGTGCTCTCTGATGTTGACGAATTCAAACAGATACTTGTTGATACCCGCCTGTTCGCATGCTCTTCTGAACAAAGGCTCGTGAGTTCTTGGCGTGCAAGCCGCGACGACAACCCTGTTCAACTCGTTCTCCTCGATGCTCTTCTTTATCGAGCTGAGTCCCTCCTGAGAGCAGGAGTACAGGTTGTGCCCGGCGTGAACAACGCCGGGGAGGGTCTTCGCGAATTCGACTACCTTCTCGACGTCGACCGCAGAAGCTATGTTGTGCCCGCAATGGCATATGAATACGCCGATTCTGATCATGAGTCCTCGCCTCCTTCGATAAGCTCTGCGACGCGAGCCGCCACGGCGGACGCCTGGGAGACAGAGTCGGGTATATCGATTGGGCCGCTTGCGAAGCCGCATACTAGTATTCCCCGGGCAGTGGTGTCCACAGGGTGAGCTAGGTCTGGTGTTTCAAAGAACCCCTCTCCATCGAGTTCGACGTGGAGCATTTGCGACAACAGGACGTTATCAGGGGACGGCACGAGGGCCGGACACAGTACCAGCATGTCGAACTCCTCTGTCTTCGATTCGCCCGCAAGTCCTCTAGTCTCGTAGTTCATGAGGACGCCGCTGTCGCCGTTCACTGGTTGAATCTTAGCCGGTCTCGACCTTATGTATCTCACGCCATAGGTGTCTCTTGCTCTGGACACGAATTCTTGGAAGCCCTTTCCGGTCGCTCTCATGTCCATGTAGAAGATGGCGATATCGACTTCTGGCGCGTGTTCTCTTGCGAGAATCGATTCCTTTGTCGCATACATGCAGCAGACGCTGCTGCAGTAGCTGCGGGTATTGGAGTCGCGAGACCCCACGCATTGGATGAACCCAAGGTTCCTTGGTTCCTTCTCGTCGGAAGGGCGTTGAAGACGGCCGTTTGTGGGACCGGACGCCGAGAGTATTCTCTCCAGCTGAAGCGACGTGATCACGTCCTTGCAGATTCCGAGGCCGTACTCGGGCATGGAGGTGGCATCCATCAGATCGAACCCATTCGCCAAGACGACCGCTGAAGCGTCAATCTCTACCATCGAATCCTCTTGGTCGAAATCGACGGCTTCTGCCTGGCAGGCCTTCTTGCATACGCCGCACTTCTTCTGGGTTATCATTCTGCAATGGTCCTTGTCGATAGTGGCCTTTCTCGGGACCGCCTGCGGGAACGGGATATATACGGCCTTCCGATTGGACAGCCCCTCTTCGAACTCGCTTGTGACCTTGACCGGGCATTTCGCGATGCAGTCTCCGCAGGCCGTACAGCGGCTCGTGTCTATGAACCTGGCCTTTTCGCGTATCCTGACCTTGAAATCAGGAAAAGCGCCATCGACTCCGTCCAGTTCGGAATATGTGTGAAGCACCACGTTTTCGTGATCAGCACAAGAGATCATCTTCGGGGAGAGTATGCACATGGAACAGTCGTTGGTGGGGAAGGTCTTGTCCAGTTGGGCCATGTGCCCTCCTATGGACGGTGACTTCTCCACGACATGCACTTCATATCCTCGGTCAGCGAGGTCCAGGGACGCCTGAATGCCCGCTATCCCTCCGCCGACCACGACAACCTTCTTCTTGTCCATTCAATCTCTCCTCGCACCACTCGCAGACACTCGGTTTTCGTCGAATGGAAAGCCGAGACCTCCACCATCCAGCAGTGAGATTGTCTGCTCACGCAGCCAACTGGATTCACCGGCTTTGCGGACGATATTACGACTTCATAGTTAAAGCCTTCCGAGAATTCTTCCTGGCACACATGCAGATGCTCTTGTCGGGTCGGTTCTTGAGGTTCGCCTTGGCCAAAAGATATATTGTGGTTCCTGGTATTCCGAGACCATCGGAGGTATCGCTTGCTCAGAGAATGCAAAGAACACGGTTACTACAGAGCCGAATATTGTCCCGTATGCGGAGAGGAAGGCCGATTCCTGATGAACGCAGAGGAACTCGACCGTCTCAGCAGAACTCTGGCAGGGGTACTCAGACACTTCCCAGAGCGGTTCGACCTAGAGGTCGACAAATTTGGCTTCGTCGACCTCCGAGAATTCGTGAACGCCATTCAGGCGAAGCAACGAAGATATCACTGGCTCAGACCGCATCACATACTGGCAATAATCGAGACGGATAACAAGGGAAGATACGAGTTTCTGGACGGCAAGATCCGGGCAACATACGCTCACTCCTTCGAGGTGGAGCTCGATCCGAGCCATGTGGGCATACCCGATTCACTGTACTATCCGGCGACCGAGGAAGAGGTAGATATCATTCTGGAGACCGGTATAAAGCCGTCGGACAGGAAGCGCGTGCACCTTAGCAAGACGGTCGGAGACGCGGTGAACGCGGGAAGGGTCCGCACAGAGTCTCCCGTGATTCTCGAGGTGGATGCCAAGGCCGCTTCCGAGGACGGTGTGGTGATCCAGAAAGCAGGGAAGACCGTCTACCTGGCGGAGGAAATCGGCCCGAAATTCCTGAAGAAGATGGATGTTAATCTCAGCGAGTATCCCTCTGACAGACCGCAGCCCGAGGACGAGAAAACTGGAGACGGCGAGGACATGCCCCCAGAGGCCGGAAGCGAGGATCCTAGTAAACCGGAGTGACCGCCTGCCTCAGCTGCCTACTTTCGCCAACCAACGGCTAAACGGCAAATACATCATATAGATACTATACACGCAATGTTCGAACGCGCAGATCGACTCTGGCTGGAACGCGTCGAGGCCTCGCTGCCTTATCACGCCGTGGAGTTCGAGTGGCGCGGGTTCGAGCCCGTTCTGACTTGCAGGAACCGCTCAAGCGATGACCCCTTGAGCCTCGATCTCGGGAGAGTAGACTACGTAATCAGCGGCCATAGGGAATGTGTAGGTCACTACGAAGGGGACCGTTACTTTGCATGCCCTGACCGGGCAGCGGTCTCCAAATTCGTCCAGTGCGCCGCGTGTGCCGAGGAGTTCTTCATACCGCATCAGGAATGCGTGTTCGAACCGAAGTGCGACGGCGATCTCTGCGACATGGACTTCTGCCGAAGGGAGCATGTGGTGTACCTTGCGTTCTACAACAAACGAGTGAAGATAGGCATGAGTTCCAATAGGCGTGTGGACAAACGTCTGGTGGAGCAGGGTGCTGACGCATTTGCGCTCATCGGTTCGTTCCTCTCGAGGAAGAAGGCTCGCACCGCTGAGAAGGAGATATCCGCAAGGCTCAGGATACCGCAGGCCTTCAAACAAGAGGTTTTGTTGGAGAATTTCGCTCGTCCGTTGGATATGAAGGGCATCCAGGGGAATTATGACGCTCTCAGCGCCTCGTTGGAGGCGCAGCCCGGTGTCGCACCTGGCCCCCTCAGATGGCTCGATTCGTATCCGATAGAGCTACCCCTCGAAGTGAAGCCTCGACTCAGGGAGACCCCAGGCAGACACAGGGGCAAAGCAGTCGGAGTCAAGGGAAAGTGGCTAATCTACCGGGCGACTCGGTTGACTGCTCTGAACCTGGCGGACATCCCCTCCCGTTTCGTGGGTGCGGAACTCTTGCCGTGAGCAGTCCGCGAGCGCAAATTAAGAAATAGCACCGGGGCATTCGTCTACCTGGATGGTATGATGAAGATTACTTGGCTAGGGCATGCGGCGTTTCTGATAGAGGGGAGGGACAAGGTGCTAGTGGACCCGTTCCTGACGGGCAATCCAAAAGCCACCATCTCTCCCGACAAGGTTGACTGCGACATCATTTGCGTGACTCACGGCCACGCCGATCACCTTGGCGATGCGGTTGAGATCGCCAGACGCACGGGAGCGGTCGTAGTCAGCATAGTCGAGATGTCGATGTACATAGAACGATGCGACGTCGAGAGCATCGGGTTCAACCTCGGAGGCACAGCGAAGGTCAAGAACACCTCTATTACGATGGTTCCCGCGTTCCATTCTTCTAGTATCGGCGCGCCTGGACTCGAGTTCTCAGCCGCCATGCCAGTGGGCTTGCTCATAGATTCCGAGAAGGTTGTGTATCACGCAGGCGATACGTGCGTGTTCGGAGACATGAAACTCATTGGCAATATGTACAGACCCGAAATAGCTCTGCTGCCTATAGGTGGCTTCTTCACGATGGACCCACGACAGGCCGCGCTTGCGACTTCCCTAGTCAAGCCTGCCTGTGTCATCCCCATGCATTATGGGACCTGGGAACCTATTGAGCAGGATCCAAAGGAGTTCGAGAAACTGGTGAGCGCGTCCTCCCTAGCACGAAAGTCGTGATTCTTGAGCCAGGAGAAACGCTGGAAGTATGATTGGGATGGCTGGCATGACCACTCCGGATGAGATCAGGAAGCGTCATGGAAGCATGTTCGCCAAGCGCCTCATCACATTGGTAGACGAGAAATCGAGCAAGGCCAGATTAGTCGAGGAGTGCTGCGCTCAAGGCCCGGTCGAATGGGACGCCATCAACAGGCTGAGGTCGAGGGGCGTGATAGAACACGTGGAGGTCCAAGGGACAACTCTGATAATGGAAGCTAGGCTTGGCGAGGGCGAGGTCAGGTTCGGGCCCGCTTCCAAGGACACAGGAGGTCAGGCTCTGAAATCTGTCATAGTCAACGATGACAAGGTTGAGACTACCTGGATGGGCCTGGCAGGTGCAAGTGTCGGTGTCGGGGCGTGCCTGCCGCAGGCAGAAGGTGTAGAGAAAGTCGAGTTCCTCAGCGACGAGGAGGTCGGAGGTGCAAGAGCTGTCGAGCTCAAGTTGACCACCCCTTTGCGCCGTCGCCTCGTGATCGGCATCGATGACACTGACACAAAGGAGAAGGGTGCCACATGGGTCTTGGGCCTCAGGTTGGCGCGGGAGATTCCCTACGGCATATTCCTATCGCACAAGATTATACAGCTGAACCCGAACGCACCACAGAAGACGACCAACTGCTCCTCGACCGCCGTATCGTTCGCAGTGCTACCGGGCGAGAAGGACAGGGTCGTCGGATGGGCGAGGGACTTCATATCCGACAATACCTATTCGAAGGAGACAGTCATGGCGGTGTTCGAAGGATTAGACGTTCCGCCGAGATTGACGAAGTTCGGCGCAGAGGCCAAGGAAACCATCCTCTCAACCCATGACGCTGAGCACGCTGCGGACGCTAACAAAGTCAGGCTCGTGGAGATCACCGGATCCCGAGGGGCTATTGGGGCTCTGGCGGCCATCGGTTGTGTGGACCTCGGCCTCTATAGTGCTGGCCTCCCGGAGGATTTCAGACGCACATAGTTTAAATCCAGTTATCATATCTGCGAAGCGGAAGCTGCTTGAATGACGGGCGAGATATCCAGAGCTATCGCATCAACGGCATATCAGACCTACGAGAAGCGCCTTCTGAAGGAGATATCCTCCAGGCCCGTACCTCACCATGTCGCAGTCATAATGGATGGCAACAGAAGGTACGCCAGAGAGTTCGGCCTCATGGTGGCCGAAGGGCACGAGAAGGGGAAGGAGAAGCTGGAGGAGATGATCGAGTGGTGCCTGGAGCTCGGCATCAGGGTGCTCACCGTTTACGCGTTCTCCACAGAGAACGTCACCAGGGAACCCGATGAGATCAACACGCTTATGAGGATGTTCGCCAGAAACTTCGAGAACCTGGCGGAGGACGACCGAGTGCACAAGCACAGGATAAGAGTCCGTGTGTTGGGTCGCAAGGACGTGCTGCCGGAAGATGTGAGGAAGTCCATCGAGCATGCGGAGGAGCGTACGAAGGAATATGAAGAGTACTTCTTCAATATCGCCGTCGGCTACGGCGGCCGTGAAGAGCTTATCCAGGCGGTGAAGAAGATCGCGGGTGAGGTCAAGGACGGGAAGATGAGGCTCGAAGATATCAGCGAGGATACCTTTTACAAGTATCTCTACACATCCGACCTGCCTGACCCAGACCTCATATTGAGAACGTCCGGGGAGGAGCGAATATCCAACTTCCTGTTGTGGCAGTTGGCGTACTCGGAACTCTACTTCTCGGATGTGTACTGGCCCGGGTTCAGGAAGGTAGATTTTCTCAGGGCGGTGCGATCCTACCAGCTGAGGAAGCGGCGGTTCGGCGAATAGCGGTTTTTCGCCTTTTTTGACGATTCTAGGTGCGCAATCAGCATTTTGCCATACGAAAAGCATGCGTCATTGGCTTATTTCTGTATGAATTCCGTTAAATTGAAGTACTGAACCTCTCTATCAGAGTCCGGTAAGAGACATGACTTTGCCCTCTATCATGGAACATCCGTGTGAGATATACGAGAGATGGAAGGGTCTCGACCTGAAGCTTCTGCCGATAGACAAGACCGATATCAGGATTCTCTGCGAGCTTAGGGAGAACTCCAGGACGAGCAACTCTGAGATCGCCAAGAAACTGGGAGTGACCGAGGCGACCGTCCGGAGGAGGATCAAGAACCTTATAGACAAGGGAATCATACTGCGGTTCTCGATTCACCTGGACTATCGGCTGATAGAGAACACCGTGAAGGCCTACATCCACGTCAAATCACTCAGCGAGAAGCTAGATGAGGTCGTTGAACACATAACAAATCACAACAGGGTCGTCGCTGTCTATCGTGTGACCGGAGAATACGACCTCCTCGTCGTCGCTCTCTTCGTGGGCATGACCGAACTGCAGGAGTTCATCGACGCATTCCTCAAGATGGACGGTATCAAGGAAACGGACACTCAGATTGTAATGAGCGCATACAAAGGGGTTCCTTGGACGGGTATATGAGTGAGACTGTCGAACAAGTCATAAGCGAGCTAAGGTCCAGGGCCAACCCGAAGAACGTCGAGGGGATGGCGCGTTTCGGCATCAGCTCGGAGAACACCCTCGGCATCTCGGTGACCGAGCTCAGAAAGGTCGCTAAGCGCCTTGGCAAGGATCATTCATTGGCATTGGAGCTCTGGGCTTCGGGGATACACGAGGCGAGGATCCTCGCGGCCATAATCGATGAACCAGCAAGGGTCACCACGGAGCAGATGGAGGACTGGGCCGAGGCTTTCGACTCGTGGGATGTCTGCGATCAGGCAACGACCTGTCTCTTCGACAGGACGCCATACGCGTTCGATAAGGCTGTGGAATGGAGCCGCAGGAACGAGGAGTTCGTGAAGCGGGCGGGGTTCGCGATGATGGCCGGCCTATCGGTTCATGACAAGACCGCTTCCGATGACGTATTCGTCGCCCTCCTCGAGCATGTGAAAAGGGAATCACTCGACGACCGGAGGTACGTTAAGAAGGCGGTCAATTGGTCGCTCAGGCAGATTGGGAAGAGGAACCTTCGGTTGAACCGGGAAGCCATCCAGGTAGCGGTCGAGATATCGAAGATGGATTCGCGAGCTGCGAGATGGATCGCATCGGACGCCCTTCGCGAATTGAGGGGCGAAGCGGTTCAGAAGCGTCTTCGGGCTAAACTGCCTGTAGCGCCACCTGGACGACGTCCATAGTCTTTATGTTCAGCTCGGCTTTCTTGGCGCCCGCGTTGAGATTGACCTGGCAGAATGGGCAGGATGTGACTATCAGCTCGGCTCCGGCGTCGGCCGCCTCTCTGACCCTATCTGCGGCGATGGACTCGGCCATGTCGTTGAAGGCGGATTTGAAACCGCCTCCCGCGCCACAGCATTGAGCGTCGTCGCGTTCGTGCATCATCTTCACGATCTCGAGGCCAGGGATGGCCTTCAGCACATTCCTGGGGGCGTCGTATACCTTGGCGTGCCTGCCCAGATGGCACGGGTCATGATACGCGACCTTCTTCTTGAACTCCTTTGTGAACTTCAGCCGCTCGTCCTTGATGAGCTTCTCCAGATACTCGGATATATGATATAGTTCGAACGACGGGCTGCCCACGAGTTTGGGGTAATCGTTCTTGATCGTGTTATAGCACCCTGCGCAGGCGCTGACCATCACCTTCCACCCGTGCTTCTCCATCTCACGGACGTTGTGCGGAGCCATCTCCTGCATAACGGGAGCTTTCTGCCCCGTCCGAAGTAGAGGCGACCCGCAGCACCATTCCTCCTCGCCCATGATGGTGAATCTAACCCCAGCCTTGTCGAGGAGTTTCGCGGTTGCCACCGCGAGCGGCTGCATCCGGTAGGCTTCAGTGCAACCTGTGAAGAAGACGACCTCCGGGTCATCTGACAGTTTGATGTCCTTGGGAAGCCAAGCGGGCCTCTTCTCTGCGGGCTCATCGTACGGGTTTCGCTTGCTCACAATCCTCTCAGCGATCTTCTTGTGTGCTTCCATTGGGCCGTATCCCTGAGAGATCAGCCAATCCTTGACTTCCTCCCATAGGTGAGGGAACTCGATTTCCACATGGCAGACATGTTCGCAAGCTCCGCAAGAAGTACACTGGAACAACCGCTGCGTAAGCTTGTCGTCTATCTTCGGCCTGCGTCTCAGGATCCTGTCAACGGGCGTTTGGTGCAGGAGTTGTTTCAGGTAGTAGACCTTTCCACGGGGGGTCGCCGATTCCCAGCCTATGCATTTGTACACTGGGCAAGGATCCCTGCAATATCCGCACTGCAGGCA
>Ga0224507_10000081_pt1 | contig 34929 bp, 57 predicted proteins | sample SF_Jan12_sed_USG_3_FD_170159 | JGI IMG/M metagenome (GOLD analysis project Ga0224507, IMG submission 170159) | Sediment microbial communities from San Francisco Bay, California, United States - SF_Jan12_sed_USGS_13 | ecosystem: Environmental > Aquatic > Marine > Sediment | place: USA... | reverse complement strand
ACAGATATCTAATCTTGAATTCAACATCCAAACAAAACTTAATAAAATCAAAGAACTTCAGGATGTATCATCAAAGCTTGAATTAAATATTTCCAAGCTGGACAATAATAAAATTATTCAGGAAAATAAAGAACTTGAAAAGAAATATAATCAAGCAGTATCAGACGAAGAACGCAGAGTCAGTCAGCTTAATGAAGATGCTGAACGTGATTACAATAATGAGAAGAAAGGTCTCGAAGATAATATCAAGAAAGCCCAACAGGTTATTGAATCACACAATTTAAAAATCAACGCATTAAATACACCTTGTGTCAAATGTGGATATATTCCAGAAGATGTTCAGGAAACAATAAACAGACTAAAAGAAGAAATAAAACTCGGTGAAAATAGCATAAATTATCACAATGGTTTTATTTCCAATCTTAAAAAACAAACTCCACAATTCCCAAAACCAACACCAAAACCAGAATATAAACCTGTTGATGAATCATTACCAGAATTAACATCTGAAGAAGTAAAAGCTCTTGAAGATGAAATCGAAGCAGGACGGACAGCGAAAGCAAATATAACATCCCTTGAAGATGCAATCGACAATTCAACAAATTCAATCACAGAATTAAAACAAAATACCTATAATATCAACGAAGAAATCTATAATATTATTTCTGATCTTGAAAAATCTATTGAAAATTCCAAACAACAATTAAACGCAGCAAATCAAGAGTTAATTCAAATATCATCAGCTGTTAAATCAACACAAGACAAAATCGATAAATCAAATGAAATATCATCAAAGATCGATGAAAAAACCAAGGAAATAAAAAGATTATCTTCAGAGCTTGATGACTGGGAATATATTGCTAAAATTCTTCAACCTTCAAAAATTCCAGCGCTTGAACTTGATATGATCATATCTGATATTGACAGCGAAGCAACAAGAATAATCAAACCATTTCTTGAATCACGTTTTTCATTTGAAACAATAACACAAGATCAAGGAAAATCAGGAACGGTTGACAGGTTTGATATTATCGTTTATGATTCTGAGAAAGGAACAGGAAAGTCATTCCTGAAACACTCACCTGGAGAGAAAGCGTTTTTATCTGATGCTTATACCAAAGCTTTAATTAAAAAACGTAACGAGAGATTACAACGTCGTTATGATCCAATTATTATGGACGAATCGGACGGCCCTATAGATCCAGATCGAATTTCAACTTATTACGAGATCCAGAAGAAATTCTGGACTGATAACAAAGTTTTAATCGTAAGCCATAACCCGACCAGTCACGAATACATTGACCAGTCGGTTAATATCAATGATTTAAAGGAGTAAATATGAATCATGGAACAGTAAGCGGAACATTAGGAAAAGATCCTGAAATTTTTGCACCACAGAACAGCGAGTATTCATGCCTTAAGTTTTCAATCGTTAACAACGATAAATCCTATAAGGACGATCAAGGAAACTGGCAGAATAAAACAAGCTGGCTTGATGTTGAGTTTTGGACAAAAAAACCTCAATATTGGATTCAAAAACTGTGCAAAGGAACACAGATAAATACAGAATTCGAACTCGAGCAACAGTCATGGGAAAAAGACGGAAGCAAGCGAAGCAAGATTATTTTAAAAATTCCGAATGGTAAATTTCCTTACATCATAGAAGGAAATAAGAAACAGGCTGAAGCAGTAACTGTGACCGTCGAAGATGCAAATACTTCATCTAATTATAACAAATATATTCCATTCTAATGAGTCATCAAGAATACGTTGTAGGCGAAGAGGCTCCGATATTAGATCCTTATAGCACAGGATTTAATATCGAGCCTATAACAAAATATTTTTTGCAATGTTCTAACAAGTGTGATTTTCAAATAAAAGGATTTTGCACTTGTCTAACTGGTCATTGTTTCCCAGAGGAAAACGGAGAAATATTTGACCAAGATTCAAGGATTATTCTTCAAATATAGTCCAGCTAAGAGGCCTGCTAACAAGCCCACCACTACCGAAATTATCGAAGTAATAATTAGTGAGTTTTTTAAGCTTGCTAATTGTTGCTTTGATTCTTTCAATTTCGCTTCCAGCAGCTTGATTTTCTCCGATAATGACTTGTAAAGCTTCATTTGCTTGATTGTATTCTCTTCGGTAAGCTGATTTATATTGTTCAAGCTCTCTTCGACCGTTTTCAATTGTTGCCTTGAGATCATCAATGATGATTCCAGATTCTTTATATAATTCTCCAAGTCGTCGATATGCTTCAAGATTTGCGATTCCGTTTCCTCTTTCGATTGACCAAAAGATCCAACCGGTAGCGCAACCAATAGCCAAAATAACAACAGCAATAATAAGTATTTTTTCATGAGTTTTCATTGTTACCTTTCAACGCGGTTATAAGATCTTTAATTTTCTGGATTGTTCTATAAGTTAAAACAGCGCCTGAGCAAATAATCCAGCCCCACCAAGGGATTTTATCCATAAAAAACGCGATAGTAGCCATGATAAAAAACGCTCCATTTATAGCGATTACTTTACAAATAAAAACTTTAATCCTGTTTAATATTTCTTTCATATTATTTACCTCCAAAAATCTGGCTTAATATCCATATTGCAGCGCCACCAAATCCAGCGCTCCCGAACATTCCAAAAACGGCTTTTCTTGTTTCTATTTTACCCTTATTATTTTCTTCAAGATCTTTCAGCCTTGTGTCGTGATCGTCAAGCCTGCATTCATGATCGTTACTTATGGCAAGAATCCCTTTTCTTTCGCCATAACCTATAATTTCCTGGTGTATTTCTCTAATCATTTTGTTACTCTCTTTTTGATCTTCTGAAATTTCTTTTTTTATTTCATCTTTAAATTTTGCGAATTTCAAATCAATTTTTGTTTCATCATCTGGTGTTAATCCTGGCATTTTATATTCCTCACACTTTCATAATATATACAACCGTCATGTTGACAGGTCTTGTTTCATCCGCTGTTCTTGGGTCGCCATTAGTCCCATCGTTTCCGGCTTTTATCATAGTCGCCGCCCCTTGTTGGCCACTGTTGAACCTATTTAGTGTATAATTAGCACCTGCGGCTGCATCTGGAGTAGCTGCATCAGAATCTGAAAAACCATAATAAGTTGTACCTCCACTATCAATAACAGCCTGCCAAGCTTGAAAAGCATCAGCTTGTTCAGTTCCAGAAGTTGACCCACCACGCAAAAATCGTGCATCACCGTTAAGATCATTTATTGTCTGGCCGTTATCCTCGCTCCATGATTTTGATATTGCTGTTCCGTCACATTCAACATACCCCCAGGGAATTTCCCGAGATCTACCGCCGAAATTTTTATGGAACGGTTTTATATCTCCATTGTTCAGGCCATCATCAACGCGCCAATCAGAACCATCGAAAAACGCTCGAGTATTATCTTTTGCATTTATATATTCATAAGATGGTGAACCGCTCGTATTTACATTAACTTGAATTGCTGATGAAGATGAATTGTATATTTTTACTTTCAATCCTGTTATTCTCAAGCTTGATAAATCAACTGTCGCTGATGAAAATATTTCAAGTTCTTCATTAAACGCCAATGCAGAAACTAAACTTGATCCATCTCCTACAACAGAAACTATATTTTGCTGACCAGTAATTACAGATTCAAAATAAACGATTTCACCTTCAAATGGTGTATATAGATCTTTAATCGTTGACCAGTTTTTAAGTTCCCAGTTTGCAACCTCTTGTTTAACTGCCATAAAAACTCCTATTCGTATGTTACAAAAGTTGTATCAAGTGTTGTTCCTGTGGTAAATTCTCTTCTTATCTTACTATGATCAGCCACAAATTCAACCCTTGGTATAAAATCTCTGATTATCAGAACACCGATATTATTCCGTAAATTCTTGAAATCAGGATCAATAGAGATAACCAATCCAACAACACACCCGAAATATTCCCGTCCTGTTAACTCTCCAGTATCAACATCATAAAAACCTGGCGTTATCTCTATTGTTATTGTATCATAAATCCTGACATTAAAAAAGTCCTCTCCTGTCAATTCGGCTTCAAAAACTCTCGGAATATCTGAAAATCTTGAAAACTCAAATAAAGCTCTTAGTGTTGCATCTGTCTCTGTAGTTACAAGGCTATCAACGGTAAGTGTGGGAGATTGCTTGTAATTTTGCAAAACTTCAGATACTTTATCATCATAAATATATTTTCTGAAACTACCAGAATTAAAATCTTTGTCATAATTTACTTTAACAATTGCTGCTAATAAATCCTTATTAGATGTGATTGGTAGTTCATTTATATTAAATATTTCAACTTTTTCTATATGTCTGCTAATTGTACGTAAATCATTATATACTCGTATAGTTCTTAATCCTGTTGAGTTGATTTCATAACGGAACCCGCGATTAGCTCCATTCTGGATTTGTTTGATAGCATCAAATAATTTTATAGGTTTATCGAATACAACAGCTAATTCAGATAGGCTTTTTTCTTCAGTTTCCCATTCTGTTGTGTCATAATTACTTGAATTATAAGGGATTCCAAGCTCTCGCTCGTTAAGATCCTTGATTGGGTCTGACCCATAAGTATTTGAAATGCCAGCTGAACCCAATACACGGCACTCCAAAACATCACCATTTGACAGGCCACCATCGCGACAATCAGCATAATCAAGCGTGAAGCTTCCTATTGATAAATCAGAACTCAATGGCGTGGCAGAAACCCAGGAATCACCGCTTTTAACCTCAACAGATCCGAGTGAAGTTAATACTTCAGCCTGTCTATAAGTCACATTTCCGGTTGTTTCGCCGTCCACAGGATAAGCCTTTGATATTCTTGGCGTTCCATAAATCAACGGTATTGGTTCTCCAACTAAATCAGGGTCAATATTGGGATAATCAGAAGTTGAAAATAAATGTGATGGAATATCAATATTTTGCGCGGCTCGTTTATCCTGGATGAATACTTCGAACTCTGTCAATGAAAATTGATAATCGTCTATAAATACAGATGAAAGAGGAACAAGATCAGACCTTGTGTATTCTGGTAAATCATCATTTATATAATAATAATCAATATCATTTCCATATATATTTTCATCAATAAAATCGTCAAAATCTGCGCCTGTATTCTCGAATACTGAAGATCCTGTTATCAATGAAAGTTTATCATAATTTTGCAAATCCTCTTGTTGTGCTATTGAAGGAACTGATTTTAAATATGGTAAATACTCAAGATCATCAATATAAATTAAATCTTTGTCAGTGAATCCATAAGCCCGTCCATACTGATACACATCTGATTCAAGATAATTCGATTGATCATGGTCAACGTGTACATAAATAACCTGATTTGGTATATCAAAAAAAAACGAGCGCTCTTGAGCGACACATGCGGAAGCAGAATTCACGGCGCTGTATTTATTTGTATATAAATGCTCGATTGATTTTATTAGAATAACTGTGCTACTTGATTCAGCATCGAATCCGAATGTTGAAGTCCAAAAAGAAGGATATTCATATACGCTTGGAGTTGCTTTATAAACAAAAGCATCGTAAGGAGTGAGATTTTCAAGGTTTATAAATCTTGTTAATTCTGCTATTGTCATTAGTATATTACTTTCTCAAATGTTATACTTCTTCTCGGCTGATAAGTTCCAAAATAATTAGCTCCACCAGGAAATGAAAACGCATATCCAGTTACTGTATAATATTGAACCCTTACTGTTTTCTGACTGGATATAGAAAATGTTAGCTCAAAAGTTGGAAATGTAATCTGATCTGAAACACTATCATTTTGACACAAATCTCCAATAATAACAGCGTCTGTGACATTGTATAGTGCAAATTGTATAATGTCTCTTCTTACTTTAATAAAACCAGAACATGTATATTTACCTGCTGGCAATATGAAATCATTACCAGACCTTGAAGCTCCTGTGATATTATTAAAATCGTCTGTGTTCCATGTTAAAGTTTGCGCGCTTCCTCCGGTTGACGCCTCGTCTGCGGCTGCCCTTGAAGAAGCTTGTATTTTAAATAATGTTGTATAAGATTCAACATAATTTACCACATTAACAGCCCTCTTACCATCAGACTTATAAACCGTAGCTATCGTTCCTTCATAATAAGCTTTATCTTCATCAAATACGTGCAAATTTCCAGAAACATCATAATAACCGCGATACGTTGAATTCCAGGTAACTCCTGTTAAATTAGCAACATACGAAGGCACCAAATTTGATCCACTTACTGTTAATTTAACATAATCGCTCGCAGATCCTGTGATTGATGTGTCAGCAGTAGCAATATAAACAGATCCGCCAACCTGGAAAACTGATCCTTTTAAAACCAGATCATTATCATAATCAATCCTGATTCCGTTTTCTTCATTCAAAAACGCTTTTTCAATCAATGTTACAGCATAACCCCAATCAAGATTGCTTGATGGCGGGTTACTCGGGGAACTTAATTTTTCTATAGCCATTTAACGTGCCTCCGGTGTTCTAAATTCAAAATCGTATCTTCGACCGTTTTTCTGAGGGACGACCGGACCCCCTATTATTCCATAATATGGGTATCTAAAACTATCATTTTCTTCGAAAGGATCAACCCATATTATATGTCCTTGTCCATACGCTTTATAAATATTTATAAGCTCGTTTATCTGATCCCTTGTCCAGTCTCTAAATAACCAATTATCATTATCAAGAGGCTCAACATAATTTTGAGATGTTTGACCTGCTGGGGAAATTCCGACAATACTATTATCTATTTTCTCTTCATCCCATGGACTGACTGGTGATCCAAAATCATAATATTCACCAGCACCGACGCCGCCCAAATAAGCTCCGTTAGTAGCATATAAATCAATCACAACTTTCTTAGTGAAATATGATTGACTAAAATAATAGCTTCCGGAATCGTTTGAAACATCTGTAAAACTATGACTCGCTAATAAAACATCATAAGCGTCATATAATTTAAAATCAATCTGCGTTCCATTTGTGAACGACCAAAACAAACAGTTGATATATTCAGAATCAGTTAAATCAATCGTGATTTGATCTGATGCACCATATGAGAACTGATAACGCTTGGTCAATATCCTGTGAACCAGATTGCTGGCCGGATAATTATTACTTTCGTTATCTCCTGAAATCGTGTCATAATCAAGTAAAACATTATCAAATAAAACTCTCATGATAGAATTATCCTTACTTGTCCGTTATTATAATATTTTGCTGAACCTTCTGCAACCTTCTTACCGTTCATCACAAAAGTCGCCTGAATTACTCCGCCGCCCGCGCTGTTGATCTTGGCTGCTATCCTTGAGGCGAACATGTCCATCATGGCCGCACCTTCTCCTCCAGCGTTTAACATCATTTCAGGAGCCCCGTTTTCAGCAACGGTTATTTGTTTCCCATTAGCACCAGAAGGAACAACGATCCCGCCTGTCTGATAACCTCGAGTAGGAAATACAAAACCACCTGTTTTAAAAGCTGGTGGTTGTGGCTTTGCTTCGTTCATTGCTGCAAGTTGAATTCCTGTTGTCACGCCAACTACACCGGCTGCAATACTCCCGCCGATTGGCCCGAGTTGTGCATAGGCTGTAATAATTGCTTTAGCAGCATCAGCAACGGCCAAGGCAAGATTAACAGTCCATTGAGATATTGCGGCATCATATTGTATTTGAGCCTTTTCGCGTTCGGCTTTTAATACAGCATCAGCCTTTTTCTTTTCAGCATCTTCAGTGAGTTGAACCCTGCGTAATTCCTGAGATTTTTCATAAGCTGCCTGCTCGTCACCTATTTTCTTTGCTTCTTCAATTTCTCGTTGCAATCTTTCTATTTTTGTTTCTTCTTTTAATCCTTCAGCTTCCAGAACTCTTTCCAGCTCTGCGTCTATCGCTTCAATATTTTTCTGTAAAACTTTATCAAGATCATCAATTCTTCTTTGAGCTGAAGCGGCTGATAATTCGTTTATGGCTCCAAATATTCTTGAAAATGCGTCAACAACGATATCGGCAGTGTCTTTAACTTCATTTAATAATTTCTGTTGTTCTTTTGTCCATTCGATTGTTTTTTCGCTGTCTTTTTCTTTCTCTTCTTCAACCTTAACCAACGCATCATAATATGCGTTTAATGCGTCGATAGCTTCATTGTGAGCGTCTTTTTCGAGCTTCGCTGATATTACTGAATTTATCGCCGCCCGTCGCTCTATTTCAATTCTTTCGATGTTTGTAGCGTTTAATTCTTCAAGTTTTCTTCTATATTCTTCAGCCGCTTTATTCTGAATTTCGAAAGTATCTGAACCTGTTTTTTCTGCATCTTCTAGCTGTCCTTTTAAATTCGGTAAGATATTATCAATTAAATCTCTTAATATTTTATTACCTTCCTGGACTTTTGAAACTCTTTTACCTGTTGCGTCTGTGTATGTCTGCTCTACAAGTTCTCCTGTATAACCTATTTCGAATAATGATTCGATCAATTGTTCTGTAGCTGAGATCTGCTTTTTTATTGATTCTTCCCGGGTGATCAAGTTTTCTTTTTCAAGTAATCCGTTTATTCTTAAAGCTTCATTGTACTGTTCTTGAGCGTTCAATCCAGCCTCAACAACACCCTTTGACCTTGCGATTGCTTTTAATCTTTCATTTTCAAGATCTTCAAGTCGCTTTTTTTCAGCCTCTGCAGCCGCAGCGCGTCTTTGCTCTGTTTCTTTTTCAAGCTTTGCAATGTATAAAGCTTTCTGAGTTTCCGTAGTAATTAACTGATTTCTTAGTCTTGATGATTTTTCGGCAATATCAAGCTGCTCTTTAAACGTTCCAGTGACCTTTTCTGATGCAGCACCTACTTTTAAAATTGCTGCCTCTGATAATCCAGTTTCTTTTTTAAGATCTTTTACTATTCTATTTAATAAAATAGTATTATCCACTTGACCTTTAAAAACATTAGATCCATATAAAAATCGTCGTGATATCTCTTCTATTTGATCTGTGGTAATTCCGAATTCTTTAGTCAAATCAAAAACAGATTTAGTTAAGTCTGCTATATTTTCATCAGTAGCTCCAAGCTTTCTGGCAGTATTGACAAGCTTGTTCAGTTCGTCATCTGAAAGTTTTGTCTCAAGCTGGAATTTTCTTAATTGAGTTATAGTTCTTTTTATACTATAATCACTTTCAGCTCCGAGTGTTTCCATAGTTGAAACTAAAAAATCAAGTTGCTTGGTTGATATTTCAAGCTCTTCTGATACGTCCTTGAATCTCTTTCCAAGATCAGCTACCCTTGCCTTTTGTATTGCGTCACCAAGTGCGACAGCTCCAGCAGTTACGGCAGCTATTCCGCCAACAACCAAAGCAATCGGGCCAAGCACTGAGCTTAATGTCACACCAACGCTGGCAAGAGCTGCTGTTAAAGCTCCTATAGCTGTGACAATTCCAAAAACAGCAGGAACGCCAGCGACAAAAATTCCAAGTAATATTTTAAGCGGACCTGGCAATGATCCTACAAACTGAATAAGCCCTTTTATTGCATCAACAACAAACCTAATAGCAGGAGCGAATTCTTTTATTAAGCCAATAACCAAGGATTCAAAAGCACTACCAAGAGAATCAAGCGAACCTTGCAATGTATCATTTTGAATCGCGTAAGCTTCAGCCGCTTTATTCGTGTCAGTTACTGCTTGTGTATAATCTTCGAGTCCTTGCTTCCCTACGTTCAACAATGATAATATCTGAGGTCCAGCCCTTGTTCCGAATGCATCAAGGATCTGTGAGGCTTCCAGGTTCGCATCATTTAAAGTCCCGATTACATCTATAATACCGTTTACACTTGGATTAAGATCATCGAAAGCTAACCCGAGATTTGTTAATTTTACAGTAGTAGGGTCTGCTTCATTCGCCAATGATGATAATATATTTCTTAATGCTGTTCCTGCCTGTTCACCCTGGAAACCTGCATCAAGCAAAGCCTGAATTGCTCCTGTTGTTTCCTCAAGTGAAATATTTAATGCGCCGGCTACCGGGCCAACCTGTCGGAAAGCATTGGTAAGTTTTTCCATATTGGCTTGACTGTTACCAATAGCAGCCGCAAAAACGTTTGAAACCCTTGTGGCCTCTTCTGCGCCTAAATTATACTGAGCCAATGTTGAAACAACGCTGGCGCTTGTGCTTGCCAAATCTGATTGTGTGGCTCCAGCGAGTTTTAAAACACCATCCAGCGCCGCTACTGACTCGTTGGCATCAAGTCCGGCACTGGCCAAACTATAAAGAGCATCAGCCGCCTGGCTTGCCGTGAATCTTGTTGTTTCACCGGCAGACCGTGCAGCTTCCTCTATCTTATTAAAATCTTCTTCAGTTCCTCCGGCTACTGACCGAACATTAGCGATTGATTGTTCAAATGTAGCAAAGGTTTTAATACCTTCTTTGGCTGCAAGTGTAACGGCTGCAAATGCAGCGGCGCCAGCAACAGTCAAAGCATTAAAACTTGACTTCCAGTTTTTTTCTACAGTTTGCGCTTGCTTGGCATTACTCGCGGCTAATTGATCAAATTTAGCATCGATCTTTTGGATATCACCAGAGAGTTTATCTAATTGTACTCTAACATCAGAATATATCGTGCCAGCATTAACGGCCATTCTTGTTCTTTTCCCTTTCTTCGGTCAACAAAATCCATGCTCTTTTATTTATATCGTCCTTCATAAAATCAGTGAAAATTCCGTGAATATGGTCAGAAGGATTATTATGTCCACGCTCTGCCAATATAGCAGCCTCAAGCAACATACTTTCTGATAATTCTTTTATGTCTGATTCATCAATACCGAGCGAAAAACTAACGATTGCGGCCATAAAATCTTCTGGTAGTATAAATTCACACCATATTTTAAGCGCGTCGATCTCTGCAAGCAACGCTGATTTTTTTGGCCCTGGCTTTAAATCATTTAATTTTTCCCTGGTTTCTTCAAGCTGTTTTTTTATTTCAAGTGTTTTTCCGTCAGCAACCATATTAAGGACTTGGTCATATGTTGGTTTAACAAGAGCCTTTTTTAAAATTTCCGTGTTTCGCTCTGCATAACTACAAATATCACCAAGCCGCAATTTTTCAGCCATAGATTTTTTTAAAACTTTATCATGAAACGTTTCAATCAATGATATATTTCCACAAGCAAGCGTTTGGGCTTGTGTTAATTTCCTGACCATTACTTCTACAGGGTCTCCGTGAAACGGAACCACAATAATGGGGAATTGAGCTTTCTCGATCCTGTTCAATGTCTTTTCAATGTCCACAATTCCCCCTTTTATTTTATACGTCGTCTAAATTTAAAGCTGCATACTGAGTTTTTGACAGTTCTGTCAACTGAGTATCACCGTTTAAGTCTCCATTCTCATCTTTGTATGAAGTTCCTGTAACGGTATAATTACCATTCATCCAGGCTCTTTCATTTGTTCTATCACCAACTGTTCCTTTACAAGATCTATATAATTCTTTCACGTATCCTACCAGGTCTGCTTCTTTGTTGGTTCCCTGGGAATAATAAGGATAATATGCCTCGATGAAGAAATAAATCTTGTTATCTTCGCTGGTTGGCACTTCGTAGGTTCCTGCTGTTTCGTCGTAGGCTCCACCCTCAATCAAAGACATCAATTCCCAATCCTGCGCTGTATCCGTGATAGTTGCCGTAAATCCTTTTCGATAACCATCGCTGATAATCTCAGTGTCGATACCTTCGGCGTCAGTAGTTGTGAAAGTTTCTTCATCTTTAAGAATCGGTGTTTTTGTAATACTGATAAGAGTATCAGTCTTAATGAATTTTAACCCGAAGCCCTGACCAAATCTTGCAATCTCTGCGCATTCATCATAAAACTGGATCCATGTTGGCGGTGAAGCCGTGTTTGTAGTGGCCACGGTTACGCGGTTATCATTTGCCACATCAACTGAAGCGTCAAGCTCAAGTACCGCAGCAGTGAACGCTGTATCAAGAGCGCTGACCAATTCGGCTCCAGTGACAGCAGATTGTGAAACGGCTCCAGATAAATCGACGGTCAAAGATTGAACGGCAGCGTTATCAAGCTTAACCTTTAATGGTACAGCTGATATATTTGATACACCACTGAAATCAAACGGGCCAGCACCACCAACGAGCATGTCATTAGCCGGGATGGTTAGATCATCGTTTAAGGCCATAAATCTGGCGAACGGTAAGCCAAAATCGTATTTGGCACTTGTTTTTAACATTTCCTATCCTCCTAAAAGAGTTTAGACGGTAATAGGAAGCTACGCTCCATCGAAATTGTACCGTCGTCATTACTTACTATTATATCATTATATTCGTCTAATGTCTCAAGCTTGTTATAATTTCCGTGTCTTGTTAAACTTCCGAAACCATCAAGCAAGTCTGATACATCTTTCTTAACATAATCTTCTAAAAATATCTGTTGTCCTGGGTTCATGTGAACAATTATTCTGTAAACTGTCCCACGATTAACTGCGTCACGCTCTGGCTTGACTACTATATAAGGCGTATTGTTTCCGGTTGCTGTTCCATAAGGAATTACATTCTTGATAGTTCCTGTTTTAAGCTGTGCCACAATTTTATAAATCACTGTATAACTCCTTTACATCTTGCAAAAAACGTCCAGCGAATCTTTGTATAACTGGCCTTATTGCTTCATTCTGTCCATTGTTAGCCAATTCTAAATATGGGCCGTATTCAACACCATGTGACATAAACCAGCCTATTATATCACCTTCTATAAAAGCATCAGTGAACATTAGATCTTTTGCCTGGTTTGTCTGGTTCGTCCAGTATGCCCCATTGTTTTGTTGCTGCCTAAAATAATTTATAGCCAGCCCTGCATAATATAAAGATAACGCATATATAGCAGCCTTGCGTCTTTCATAAATATTTTTTATATTTGCTTTAACCAGTCCTACGTCCAACAAAATCGCCCCTATATCTAAAGTCAGCCATTAACATTCCAGATAAAATATTGATCATGTCTATGGCTTCAAATTGAGTTAAAAACTCTTGACCATATCTTGGGTTTTTAATATACCTTTCATTTGTTTCCGGTATTTTTTTAATTTCATCAGCTCCGCTTTCAGGTAGTTCCAATTGTTTCAGCCTCCCTTAATGGTGCTTGATAGCCTATTATACCACCGAATTTAATCAATGGATCTACTGGCCCAATCATCCAATTTTTATCTATTGCTTCGAAAGTATCATTTTCATAGATCGTTGTTTTATAATCAACGATAATAAACCTGGTCAAATTAGTTGATAATCCAGCTGGAACCGGCTCATTATTTACAGGACCTTGCTGCTCATGCGATATCCTGCAAGTAATAGTAAAATCATCAGGATCTGCCGTTGGGCTTTCAACATATCCGCCAAATCCATCTTCAACCAATGGTTTTCGATAAATTATTATTTCTGTCGGGTTTTCCTCTACGTGTTTTTTTATCCCTTTTCTTGCCTGTTTTAAATATGATGCGTTGTTCATGTTAATGACCCCGAGTAAACATGGCCCATTAGTTTAATTTTAGCTGTTGTCGCTCCGGCAACGCTTGAATATAATCTGGCCGAAATTCTTGTATTGGCTGGCTGTTGCGGTATTTGCTCCCTAATACTTCCAGCTTGAGACTGAACCGCTGTTCGTTCTGCCGGGACTGGCCCGATTAAAACCTCTTCACCAATAGCACCAGAGTATAGATTGACTTGTATTTCAGCATTTTCTGAGATGGCAGTAATAAATGCCCAGTGAATATCAAATGCTTTAGTGATTCCATTTGCTGGAATTATTTCAGTTATTGCTCCTGTTTGATTCCACGCACCAGCGCCAGCTGTTAAAACCACAGCATTGGCTATGTCTGGATATACAAACGATGCACCATGAGCATGATAATAAGCTGTATTCAAATGAGCCATTATTGACTGAATTCCTGAAGTATAAGGAACCTGTACCAAATCAGTTTTATTTCCAACAACATCACGCATTAAAACGTTTTCAGAAGAATTCTGATTCGGCCTACCATGAACAAACCCTGGAAATGGATAAATCGCGTAAACACTCGTGGAATCAGGTTGTACAACCCAGTTTGAATCGACAGTAGCCACTTTAGTGGTTCCATTATAACCAACAACCATTCGCGCTTGATCTTGGCCTGTTCCAGAAGTGATAAAAACAATCTGTCCTAAATACATATTATTTTGATCATTTGCAAGTGAATTCAAGGTTATTGTATTGGCTCCGCCACCCTGAGCCATTCCTTCATTTACATGAGTATCGCCAGGCTGAAACAAGATTTTATATTTAGATGTTTCATCTGGAATAAATTTCCAGTCACGGTTTAAAATACAAGTTTTTGAAGCACCGACATAATCCCATACTTGACGAGCCTGTCCTTTTCCGGTTCCTTCGTAAATAATCACAATCGCTGGATCATAGGTTCCATTCACTGAGCTTGCGTTTGCATCAAGAATCAAGGTGTTTACAGTGTTTCCTCCTGGAGAAGTCCCGCGTATAACTTCAATCGCTTGAGATATTCCTTTTATTACTCCATAGGCTAAATTACCAATCATACAGCATCGACCGACAGAATAGCTGTCGCCCCCGAGTCAATACAAGTGGCATATAAAATATCGTTTACATTATCAGCGGAAAATTCCAGGATGTCAGTATTTCCAGACGGTTTCCAGACGCGTTTTCCTTTTGTCGCTTCGCTTAATGCTGGTTCTCCTGAGTCTGAATGAACAATCCGAACGTCTACTGACCCACCAGCCCCATCATTATCTTCATCCAGCCAGCAAGAACAATCTTGGCCAGCCGTGGTCAAGACTGTCCAAGCTCCATAGGTTATTGTTTTTTGAGTTATCAAAGATTACCTCCACCAATTTCAGGTTGACTGGATAGACCTGCTCGACCTGAATTATTCCCGGAATCCTCGTTGATAGCCTCTTTACAATCGGCAGCAAGCATTTTATAATACTTGTAAGCATCAAGTAGCGATAAATATTGTGTGCTTTCGGCTCCGTCTTGAGTCCTTACGATTCCAAGCTGTGCGCCAAGTTTAGCCGCAATTCTGTTTAAAGCTCTACAAGTTGCTTTTTGATATCCCAAATCGTCAATAATGGCCAATAGTTGAGCATCAGATATCTGAATCTCAACATAGGTGTAATCGGCAGAAGTAGCGCCACTTGTTTTGGTTGTTTCAAAATATCCGCCGGTTGATTCTACTCTATAGGCTGTTTGCTTCGCCGGTGCGGAAGGAAGCGCGGCAGGAGTCGCTACGGTTTCCAGGTTAATATATCCTTGAGGATCATCAATCTTAAGTCTTACATCTTTTATCTTTTCCCAGTCTGTCATAGCTAATTATATACAAAATATTGAAAAAAGTCAAATATATTTAGAGAAAGTGCTTGACTTATTAGGAAACATGTTGTATATTTATAATAGATAAGGAGATTGAATATGAATAATAAAGATTTTTTTGGCGAATACATCGACAACAACAAGTATTTATTTACAAATATTAAGTCTTGGATCTGGGTTTTAAGCCAGTCAAACGATAATGAAATCAGAGATATTATAACAGCAATGAACAACGAGAGAGTAAAACGCACAAACTCACTACAGGTTGTAAGCTGCATGTTCGCTCTTAAAGCTTTGAATATTAAATATTAAAGGAGATTGAAATGAAATACATAATTATTTTATTACTGATAACTATGATCGGATGCCAGACCTTAACAGTAAGACAACATGATATTACTTTTTCACACATGGTTAATGGCGTTGAAATCGTTGAAACTATGTCTTTTATGAATTATTCAATAGATAAAAATAAAGGCATGATCACAGGACGTTCAACAAATCACATGGATGTTGAACTTTATATGGAAAGCTTAAAGATTATATCTATTAAGCATTATGGAGTTGAGCTATGAAAGTAGTAAAAGAATACGCAAGATATAAAAAAGTAAAATCTATTATAAAGCGTCACTTTCCTTTGGTTCGTGTATCTATATGTGAAAAATGTGGTGATCATTATATAACAGAACCTATGTTCAAGATAATAACGTCAGAAAATTATTATAGAGTATCTTTCGATGCTTATTGTAAATACTGCTTTCCTAATAAAGCAAGCTTGATAAAATACATTATGGATAATGATAAATATTTACGACTAACCAAATAAAAAAAGCCCCCTTGCGGGGGCTAAAACCATATGAAAGGAGGCCATATGAAAAATTATGCTGCTGGCAGCGTAATTTCAACAACCCAACCATACCCGGCACCAAGTCCGAGAGTTGATGAAGATGATCCAAGGAATTCCTCAATATATGAAGTCTGGCCAAAATACCAGGCTCTTTCCTCACGTGATAACTGCAATACAGATCCGCGTCCTACTTCTTGAGTAAGTCCGCGTTTTGTGAGTGTCCAAGCAGGAGCCCCGGCAGATCCAGGAACAAACAAATAAGCTTTGTTACTTGCAATACCTGCATAACTAATGGTTTCTTTTCCTACATACAGAGTATCACCACGATAAGGCCAGATCTCTGAAATTTCGGTAAGAGCTGCAAAGTTAGAAGGTTTACCTTTGCCACCGACATTCAGTTGACCGTTAATAGCTCGGTTAATTCTGCGAACGTCTCCAGGGCGACAAGCAATAACCATTCGAGGCACATCAATTTCTTGATTTGTCTGAGGATCAAGTAATTTTGTTAATGTTTCAATAGCGCCATTGATGGTATTATACATCAATTCTTCTTTTGTTGCTCCAGCTGTAGCGTCTGCTGCTTGCTGTTGTGATGCTGCGAATCCTGCTGCGGCTGTCTTTGCTATCAATACACCGAGTGTTAAATTATTTCTTAATCCAGTATGAGCACGAGTAACAGCACGTTGAACTTTTTCCATACCATAAATATCAGTATTATAAAGCTCATCTTCCAAAGTTCGCGCATGACCCAGGGCATAAAGCTTCTGGATAACTGAACCAGTAACACCAGTTTTCTGTTGAATCATAGGAACTGTATTATTAGCTCCAGTTATTTCTCGGAAAGCACCAGTGAAAGGAAGGAATTCATCAAGAGAAATACTCTTTGAAAAACCAGGATTAACGATTTCTTGTGTGAATTCGCTGGTATAATCCATTTCCTCTGCACGTCTGCGAGTAATATCAATTCGAAGCTTATCAATTAAGGTGTAATAATCTTCAGGGAAAACAGAAATATTTGTGCGTCTATCAAGCTGATTTTTCACTCGAAGGCGTAAATCTTCAATTTCTGTCCAAAGTTGATTATAAGCTTTAGATCCAACCCAAGGATCGCCAGAAATAACGATACCAACATCCAGATCCATTCCGTTCTGAAGCTTTACAACATCACCGAAATTATTTGATTTCAGATTATCATAATAAGAACCTGATCGAATAGTGGTATTTTTACGCTTTTCAAGCATTTTTTCTTTTGTTAACATTAAATCATTCATCAATCAAACTCCTTTCTTAGCTTGTTACAAGCTCAGCATATCGGAGCTTTTCGAATTCAATCATGCCATTGGAATCTTTAACTTTCGTTAAATAACCAACCAGGTAATAACCAGCGGTTTCAGTGTCAGAAAATGCAGTGTCAACAGCGCTCCAATAAACAGCCTGACCCCATGTTCCGAATGTTAATTCACCGGTTACAAGATCGTCAGCCTGTACTTGAATTCCTTCCTGTACTTGAAAAGAACCCTGTGAACCGTTTGTGATATCTTCGTCAGCAATAGCCGCGTAAGGACCAACAACTGCAAAGTCACCTTGGCTTAAATCAGCCCCGGTGTCATTATATCCCATGATATGGTTAACAACTTCTTTGATGACGTAAACCATTTTATCATCTATTGTGTTTTCGCTTCCAGGTAAAGCCATATATCACACCCCCTTAAAGCGTAACAGTCCGACGTCCGCCGGATTGTTCGTTCGATGCGTTGGATTTCTTTTCTTCATCCACAACGCCCACATAATTAACATCGCTTGAAGGGTCAGCCGCTTGAGACTGCAAAGCAATCATGATAGGATCTTCCTTTAAACTGTTAATTTCCTTTTCGATATTCTCAGAATCAACGTTTTCGAGTTTATCACATGCGTATTTATAAACAACGTTTGATTCCTTTCCATTTTCGACTTTTGAAGGTCCGAAAGTTTCAGAGATTTTCGCATTTTTCACAAGCTTGCTATTTTCATCAATCTTGTCTTTTAATGCGTTAATTTCTTTCACAGGGTCTTCAATTCCAGCCTCTTTCAGGCTATTCATCAAGATAATGGCTTCCTCGTGGTTTTTATTCACGAGTTTATCTTTCTGACCAATGGCGTTCATCACTTCGGAGAGTGATATTTCTCCATTAGTCATTAGATTATTCAGCCGTTTTAATAATTCAGCTTTATCCATTTCCTCTCCTTTGTTATTTTCTGCTTTAACGTCCTCAACGAGGCCGGCTTTATTAGTTACTTGTTTCATGGCACCAGTTCCAAAATCAACAGCATCATTTCTTTCACCGGCTATTGATTCAACAACTCTTATGATTCTCTGACCGTCTGCGTTTTCTTCGACAGTTTCGCGAGGATAAGTTACCAAGCTATAATGAACCATATTTGATTTATTTTCTTTAATAAATGTTTCATTACTTCCAGACTCTCCAGTTGGTGGTATATAATTCTTAAAATATACTTTACCGGTTCCATCTCCGTTTTTTTCGAGCTTACCACCAACTAATAAAAAATCAGTTTTCTGGCGCTCGCCCCAGAATATCGAATGGCCGTTTTTACTCCCAGGGTATGGGTGGTCGGTCAACTTATTAACAAACGACTCGAAGAACGATTCTTCGTAAATCAAACCATTTGCTTTAATCGGGTATTCAATCATTTGAATCTTATAATAAGGATCGCTATCGTCTTTTAACCATTCGTTCATTTTGGATTGAGGAACGAGCGTTGGTATTTCATCACCTGAAAGACTCAAAACATTAACTGCGTTAGCTTCCTTAAAATTTAAACGTCTTAATTCATTATCAGCCATAACTCATGATACCATATATTGATAATCTTGTCTATACCACTTATCGAGATAATCAACTGGTTCAAAGTTAGACCAGCGCTTGAGATCTTCTACAAATTGCTTTCTATCACGCAATACTGGCCTGATATCACACACGCAGTGAGGATGTGGATAATCTGGAAGATCTTGCAAGGTATAAGGTGAATTCGCGGCGTTTTCAGGACATGCGCAGCCCCAATGCTGACGGCCAGGACTCAATAGCCATTCATACATATCAACCGCGCCAGGGTTCACTCGGCCTTGTTCAGCTGATGCTATCTGTAATGATTGATATAATTCTGATCTGACAAGCCTCAAAGCTCTGTAATCAACTTTATCACCTATCCTTTTTATAAATCCACTTGTACCGCGTTTTAAACTGCCGTATCGATTCACAAGTGATATTTTTCCATCTTTGATATAAACCTGAATGTCTTTTGCAATTTTAATAACGTCGCGGCCCTGGGCAAGGCCGGACGTAATAACATCTTTTATTTTTTTCTGATAATCTAGTCCTGCATTCCATATACGATCAGCAAAAGTGTAACCGTCTTGATATACTCTTGATGCAATCGAAGTAACAACACGCGTATTGACTGACCTAAAAAGGTTTTTAATCCCTGTCTGAGTGATCTTGGTCTGATCAATATCCTTGAAAGCGTCGATTAAATAATCTTGATTTATCGCGCTGGTTTTTGAAATTCCAAGCGATGATGTATTATAAATACCCTTTTCAAGGTTATCTCTGATTATCCGCGCGCCTTCTTCAAGTTGTCTTTCGATATTTTGCCAGGATTTAATAGTTAAATCCGACAAGCCGGCAAGCTCGGCTTTCCTAACTTCAGCGGCTGCGAGTTTACCAGCTTCAATATATGTTCGCTTAAGCTCGGTCATTGCCTTTTGAGTTATTCCTGGGAAACTTTTTCGTGCTTGCCGGTATAGCCGGCTATATTCAGCTTTTGTCATTCTTGTGCTTCTGGTTTACCTCAAAGACTGATTGCATAAAATCAGGCTGCATATTCTTAGACTTCGCAAACTCGATAAGCCCTGGAATGTCTTTATCAAGACAATGTGATTGATAATATGGCTGATCATCAAAAACAAAGGTGTGGCTTCTATTGATTCTCGGGTCCATCAACCAAAGTTCGCGAAGAACATTATAGTCAACGCCGATTTTATTGGCTATCCTGTAAAATTCATTACAGAATGTAACCTTTGCAGCAAGCCAGCAATTTTCCATATATTTTGTCAATTCTGCGGTTGTTGAATCAGTGAAAACAATCTTGATATTTGAGTGCATGACTTCCTTATAAACAGCCGCTACTTTTGACATCAAAGATTTTTCACCACCAAGGATTAAAAAATCATACTCATAGCCGTTAGCGTGGATCGTTTCGCCAAAATATTCCGGAGAAAAAACACAATTATTATAAAGTTTTTTCTCAACTGTTCCAGGTGGTATCGTTGATTTTATACAGAACACATCGACAATATCGCTGTATTCTTCGATTACTTCTTCGACAATCCAGGTGTCACAGCTGCCATCTTTTTTCATCTCGGTTGGTACGCATACGAAAGCTAAATCATAATGTTTTTTATTTGGCTTGTATCCTTTTGCTGGATCTGCAATGTCTGATTGTGTAAAAATTTTGTGCATGTTCTGGCCAACTACGCCATAACCGATGATTAAAACATCTTTCATTCTTAGTCCTCCTGTGTGGTTTCTTAATCGGATGTAAAATCCAATGTCTCAGTATATGAAGCGCCTTTCCATTGAACGTGGCTTCCCATATCTGATAATCCTATAATAAATTTATTAAAATCGTCCTCAACTGCTTTAGGGTACATCTGTTTCCAAATTTTAAATAATGTTTCTTTGGTAACACTGGCAGAATTAACCAGGCTTGAAACACCGTTGGCGAATTTCTCAAATACAACAGCTTTGGTTTGCTCGCTGAGCGAGTCAAGATCATTCCAGATAACGTGAATCGGCGTTTCATCACGGCTGAAATTTACAAAGCGTTTAATTCTTAGACTGTCAGTAAACAGCTGTGTAAACGGTTCAGTCTTCTGATTCTGTTTATCATGGACATACATCACGAGCGCGCTCATTGACTCTTCAACTGACGCGTTGTTACCTTCGGTTTTAAGTCCCCATGCTATTTCAGGAACCCCTGACGCTTCAACTATCTTTTGAAATTTCTGCTTCAGTGTTTCGCTGTATGCTTCATGGGCTCGCTCTGGATATGCAAAATCTGTTGATTCACGATCTTTCAAATTAAATATCATATCGATTTGTGAAATATCAATATCACTTATTGAATCGAATCCATTATTGGCCAACCATGTATCAACATCAACAACGTCTTGAATCATTTTAACTTTAAACTTTGCCAGCATGTTTGATCGCGCCAGGTCAATATCATGATAATCTTTCAGGTCTGTGATTATTCGTTCATAGTCTGAATGACCGCGGACCTCGTTAATATTTGCATTATTGGCAAAAGGTATAGGCATGATTCCAAGCGGATTTCGCATTGATTTATCTCTTAAGACTTCAGGAACCGCAGTTTTTCCAGCGCTCCAGATAATATCAACCCTTGATCTTGTAAAATATCGAGTTCTTCGAACATAAGAAACACGATTATAACCGGTTCTTATCTTGAGATTTTCATCAGTGATTATCTGAATTATTTGGCCGGTTTCAACATCGCGGATAATATCAGATATAGAATCATCCAGGATGAATTCCCAAACAAGTTTATTTTGCTTGGTTGACCATTTCGGCCATACCCATATTGTTCCGTCCCTGTGACATTGTAGATTGATTTGCATAATATCAAGCTCGAATTCGTCTACAAGCTCGGCCAGCTCTTCACTGGTCTGTTTATCTTTCTTATCAATCGGTTCAGGAACAGGAAGCCCCATAAACCATGCAGGAATAGCGATTGGCGGGAACGCCAAGCCACCAGCCAGCTTGAAACCTGGATAAGTATTATGATAAAGCCCGTGAGTCAATTCATAATTTATAGTATAAGAATCAGTCCAGTCAGTTTCTTTCGGCCTGCGTGCTTCACGCTTTGTGACATCGGCTGCGTCAACAGTATCTTTTGATTTAAAAAAATTGAATAAGCCCATTTATTTCCTCCTGATATAAAACCAGGTCATATCTTCGCCAAGCTCAACTTCATCAAACATTTCATCCACAGCTCTTTTGACTTCCCCTATCCTGGGATGGTTATAATCGTGCCCGCAAAGGATACCACCAATTTTAACTTTGGGTAGCCAGTTAATTATATCACTTTTTACCCCATCATAGCTATGGTCTGCGTCAATAAAAACAAAATCATATGTTTTGTCTGGTACTTGTTGAGCTGCTTCAAAGGAGGACATTTTTTTAATGTGGATTCTGTCCTTATATCGTTCTGTCCTTCGAAGTGTTTCATAATAGGCTTTTCTCAGGTGTCCGGCTGGACGCTGTGCGATTCCATCACCTGAATTATAAAAACTGTCTCCCTCTGGTGGTTTTTCCCAACGATCAACCAATAAAAGGTCAAGTCTGGGGAGAATTCCCAACAATTGTTCAGCATTTTTTCCGAATCTTACTCCGATTTCAGCGCCGATGATTATCCGTTTAGGGTCGAAATGTCGCGCTATTTCGTGGCTTCTTTTTCCCATGGTTACTCCTTAATTCAAATTATTCACAATAAAATAGCAGAAAAAAACAACGATGAAACATAATATGAATATAAATGCAATTAGTTCATCTTTTTTAATTTTGTTTACCTCCTGCAATCTTTTAATTTAATTCCTAAAATATTTTCAACTTGTCCGAATCCGTTTTTAAGTATATCCTCGAAGCTTACAACAGGCACGCCGTAAGAATACATCATAGCTTCGTAATGATCACACACTTGATTTATTTTATCAAGAGAATGATTGAATTTTTTCTGTCCTTGATAATGCTTGATCAATCCGGCTCTTTCGCGCTTGACTCCGATTGCTGTGTGATACGGTAAGACATCGCGCCAAATATCATAACAGAGCGTAACATCTGGAAACTTAAAACCCCAATTGATTTTGTCTTTCTTGATTCGCTTGATTACATAATCTTTCATCTGTGTGATTATTTCGTCAGATGCTTCGATCTCAAATAATGGATGTGGTAAATCAAGTGAATGGCGTTTATCAGATCCGTATAATAATTGTTTTGTAATCCTGGAAACTTCAGGATCTTCATATTTACATTTAGGGTAATCACCGGAATCAACCACGCCCATATTGATTCCTGACTCGTGTAATGTTTTAGCAAGTAAAGTGGTTCCAGATTTGTGCATTCCAAGTATTATTACTATCATTTAAAGATTAACTCCAAAATTATATTAGCCAGCAACACTGCCACAGATACAAAGAAGCAGCCAGATCCAACAATCGATGCCCATAGCAAGATCAATCCGCCTGAAATAACGCGCCAGATAAAAAACATAATAGCTGTGATAACCAGTATTGATAGTGAAATTATTGACCAGATTATCATTCTCCCGCCTCTTCATGAAATTTCTGCCATGCGTAGAAGTATTTTCTCACACCTTCGGGTAAAATGTCAAGATCCTTATCCTGAAAGACTGCAGACCTCAACGCGCTGTGATAGTGCATGATATAGCATGGATCTTCATAATCATTCCAGATCGAATGGAAACGCCGTGGCAGCTGTATGACATTAGCGTCATGCTCGCCGGATTCCATTAAATAACCCAGGCTCGCTTGATCAAGCCCTTTGTATTTTTTATCATATTCTTTGTATAGCTCACGATCTTCGAATAATTTATGAGTGGCTACCCACCAGCGTGTCATAAATTCCCGGGAAGCTTTCGATCCGGAGAAATAAACCGCGCCTGAGTTATGACCGCAGATTCCGATATCATAATCCCAACTAAGCAGCTCAGGAAAAGGATTCCCAAAAAAGGCAATGTCAATATCACAGAATAATTTAGGCCCGATGGGCAGTGATTCCATAAGTTCCATCCAGATATCAATTTTCTTCAGCCAGGATAATGTCTTAGAAGGTCCGATCTTTCTATTACCACGGTAAAAAACCGGGCATTTCTGTTTATAGTCAGGCGGCTCCATAGCCTTACAAATAATATTTGATTTCCTGAATACCTTACTCGCTGAATAGTTCCAGACCTTAGCATATTGTGAATATCTGTCTATTCCTGCGTGACGGTCAAACCAGACCGATGCTATCAATGGCTTTTTGTTCATACTTCCTCCAGGTTTCAACAGGTTTTCTCAAACCCGGTTTAATTTTGCTTAATGGTTTATCAGACAGGGCTGCTTCCCTTAATCTGGTCTTAATATGTATTATATATGATATTTCTGATTTTGTCCAGTCCTGCTCGCAAGCATTCATGATATTTGTTGGGTATTTTTTAATATCAATCTTACCAGGCTCTATAGTTTCATACAGATAGCCGAAGCTTGATTGATTCTGGCCTGAATATTTACGCCTCCACTCCATGTGGAAATCATAATCTTCAAGCATCTTGGTATCAGTGCGAGCCCATGCGTCCATAAAAAATTCTGATCTTACGGTTGGCATTACCAAAACAACACCAAGATTAAAAGGCGCGTTTGCTCCTGCTGGCCGTTCTGCAATGGCAATATCGAAATCTCCGACAAGATCTGATAGATCACGCTGAATAATAGTGTCAGCGTCTACGAAGAATGTAGGCTCTGTGATTAACTCTTCAGCGTATGCCATTAGTTTAATGTGGTTATTGTGCCATCCCGGTTTATTCCATTTATAACACTCGCTCGGAGGATCAAGCCGAATTGCTATGAATTCGGCTTCCGGGTTCGTGTCTTTGACTGATTGTTCAAGCGCCGCAAGGCATCTTGAGTACTCGTTTTCGCCAGGATAGTCAAATACTGCGGTTATTATTTTCATAATAATATAATTACAGCAAGAATAATAATGATTACAGCTTCAGTGATGGAAGCAATCATCCAGTTGTCTTTCTTGGCCTTTAGGTCTTTGTGCCATTTCCTGACATCTCTCCTGATGTATTGTTCGGCCTTGTCTCTGATTGTTCGTGTCATTTTATTATTCATTTGGTCCTCCTACTTTAATCATCTCGCCATCGAGAAAATCCTGTTTTTCTTTCTCTGAAAAATACATGGAATCCGGAAACGCTGCCAGCTTTTTATAAGTTGACCCAGTTTCTTTCCATTCCTGATCGTCGAATTCTACTGACACAGGAATATCATCTGAACTAAACCACATATTACCGATTCTTATTTTCATATCCGCCTCCCGCGACGCCTTATGCGTCTATATTTTATTTTCTGATTCTTAAGCTTCGGTTGCTTAACGATTGGAGCCTCTTCTGGGACTAAAGCCTGGTATTTATACCATTCGCGCATACAATATGCAAATTCCCGGTCAGGTTCCATGTTCATTAAAACCATTCTCCTAAGCTCTGATTTAATGTGAATAAAAAATGTATCTTCATCCACGTTTTTCCAGTCACAATCAACAGCATTATATTTTATCGTTGGTAGTTCAAGCATTGTTAATTCCGGTTTCAATATTTCGTAAATATAACCGAAAGCCGCTTGGTTCATACCAAGATATTTATTTTGCCATTCAATGTGAAAATGTCTGTCTTTATACATCTGAGCGTTGACATCTCGCCAAAGCTCTATAAAATTAGTGGCTTTCTCTGTATTCTTAACAAATACGATCCCGCCGTTCATGGGAGACTTTTTAATCTCGCATGTCTTAAATGTAATACCAATATCAAAATTTGTCAAGAAAATTCTTGAAGGATCTCCAGTGCAAAGCATATCACAGTCAGCCAGGATAATATCATCATCGGTATTTTTGACATAATCAGCCCAGATGTTTAATTTTTCCGTGTTATAGGTCAGGTTTTTCGCAACACTTGTCACGCGCTCTGGGCATGGAATTCTGATGTTAACGAAATCGGCTCCAGGAATATTTCTTTCAACAGATACTTTGAAAACATCATAAAGCCGTTTATAATAGTTTGATTTTCCAGGGTCGAATTGAACGGTTAGGATTTTCATGACTTAATAATCCATCTTATCAGAAACCCTGATATCTTTCCCGCTATCGTTGGTTGTGTAATCATAAGCCCATCGATCTTGTGAAACATGGTTATTATAATAATCAACGATTTTCACTTCACGGTCAGTCAAGTCAGTATTCTTGATCATCTTTCCGCAGTAAAGGCAAATACACTGATGATCGTCAAATATTCGCGGGTTATGTCCGGCTACCTCGCAGTTTGCAAAATTTTCCTTATGGCTCATGATGTAGCCCCGCAGGTTAATTCCGGTATTTGATAAAATGGACTATTTGGATTGTAAACAGGTGCTGTTTGATAAACAATTATTTTAAAATTGTCCTTTAATTCATCAAATTCCTCTCTTGTAAGTTCTATTTCTTTTCCTGTGCTTAAAATAATTTTAATTTTCATTAACCTCTCCTTTCCTTCATCTCTCGCCGTCGTTGCTCACTCATTTTAATACCGCCAGCCATTAAGCAAAAATAACCAGCTGATAAATTATCCATCTGATCATCATGATCCTGGCCAAGTCCGTCAAATCTTAACAACTCATTCAGCCAATCATCTATCCAGGCTGCACCTTCAGGAAGATGAACATGGCCAGGCGCCTCGAATATCGGCGCTAATGGCCCGGCTTTCGTTGCCTTATCGCCTCTAATATTGATCGGTACCCATGACAGTTCAGGCATGGCATGCGCTAAATAATCATAGGCATCTTTCGATTCAACCGAATTTTCAACGCCTTGTTTAATATAAGGACCGTCAGCAGTTGCGACCATTTTAATAAACTTGTCACGCTTTGCAGGATTCTCCCGAATACGCTTAACATCTTTAATGTATAAATGTGGTATAGGGTCGGTTCCCTGCTTTTCAAAGTGTATCAATGATCCAGCTGTATAATCAGGATCATCGCTTGATATCTGCTTGGCTGTGTGCGCTAAGTCCCATACTCGCATCCATCTATTGGATACAAAATCAGGCCATAAATCAGTTGGCTCGTATACAATCCCGTCAGTTGATAAAATTCCGCCATCTCTCGGCTGTGGATTACAGTCAAGCAGCGCGCCGGATGAATATCTTCCAAGCGTTGCATATTGTGTAATATACCATGATTCTGGATATCTGTCAAGAAATAAATACTTTTTAGGATATTTCCCAGGACCGCGATAATCTTCAGCTTTAGCAGGGAATTCCATAACTTCGAACCGTGGAAAATCTTTGTCTTTCTTCATGGCTTCGATTATTCGCCCGCCTGGATCGTCCCAATGCCAGCGGGTGAATAAAAATATAACGATATGAGTAGGAGCAACACGAGTCAATAAATCGTCTTTCACAGCATCCCAGATCGTATTCCTGGTAGTTAGTGATTCGGCAGCCTGGCGACCAGAAAGAGGATCATCACATAAAACCAAGTGACCACCTGAACCGGTAATACCTGATTTTAATCCTGATCCGTATAATTTACCATAAAGCGGCTTGTTTAATTTCGCGTCAACGATTTCCCAGTAAGACTTCGCATTTGATTCCTTGGATAATGCTAAATTCGGGTATAGTCTCCGGTATTCTTCAGATCTAAAGATCGTTCGCGCATAGCCGGTCGATTTCTGCGTAAAATCAGCCTGATAGCTTGTACTCATTACCTCGTATTCAGGAAATTCCCCAAGGAAATGTGGTGGCAAGTATCTACCGAGTAAATCTGTTTTACCAGATCTATGGTGGACGTTAATCATTAAATAACTTGATTTATTATTCCTGAAATCTTCGAAAGCCTGATCGATACGTTCACATATTTTTTCGGTATGAAATCCTTTAGTGAAAGGCTCTGATTTTTTCTGCCAGCAGTACTCCATAAAATCAAGGTGGTGTTTCCTGGCTTGCGCGCGTTGTTCTGCTTCGAGTAGTTCAATCAGCTCCAGTTCTTCAGCTTTGGACAGGCTCAATGTTTTTCCTTGTATAATAAATATTCAGAAAACACATAAACAGCAATTCCGATAATAAAACAAAATACTCCAGTTGCCGGTCTGCCAAGGCTTACCAGATTACCAGACAAAAAACATATTATCCAAAATAAAACCTTAATCATTGTAGTTGTTTTCATTGCCACTCCTCCAGATTTTACGAGCTACTTTCTTGCAATCTCCTTGGTTTAAATATTTTAGGCCGGATTGCTCCGGCCCTTGGTTTATTATTTTGTGTTGCTGTATAAAAAAGAATCTTTAATAATAATCTCTTTTCTGCTTTCCCACATCTTAACAACTTGATTTAATCCTTTTCCTACTTCTGAAATATTAACTGGTCTTTTACTTAATTCTAAGGCTAAGTTTCTTCGGCTTGTTAATTTCATAATCAATCTCCTTACACTTATAATGTACAACATATTAGCCAAATAGTCAAGCAAATCATGAAAAAAACTTTATTTTTTATTAAGTTTTTCAAGCAGGTAAGATAATCTTTCCTTTCGCGCCTCGTCGTCGAGTTCTTTCTGATCATCACTGGATGGATTATCGTTAATCAGCTTTGTAAACGCCGCAAGCATCTCCCAGGCTTTTTCTTTAGATACAAGCTTGACCCTGATTGATCCATCACGTGATCGATAAATCTCGGTAATCATCTGAGCGTCTAAATCATCAAGCTCATTAGATGGTTTTAGTAAAACACCCTCCTCATCCCATGAGCCAAGTTTTCGAATATCGAATTCGCTCGCGTGTTCAAGCATTCGTAATAATTTAACAGCCCGACGATCGCGAGAGGTAAGGTATTTTTTTACATTACGCTTGATATATTCCTTGACTTCAGGCTTTGATAAGTTTTCACAACCGATTGAATGGGCTGTTTTTTTAGAGTAACCCGCGTCAAGAGCTGCTTTTGTAGCGTTGGTGAATCCATTAGCAATATAATTTTCACAAAAAGCTTGTTGTTTTACAGTCATGACGTAATTATACAATATTTTTTCATCAGAATCAAGAGGATTTTTAAAGTCTTGTTAGGTTATTGCATAAATACAGTTATTATAAGTAATTAGTTAAAAACTCAAAAAAGTCAAGGAATACGCTGCATTGTATATTTGGTTAATTATTTATGTTATAAGTAAATAATATTTAATCAAAAAAAAGTCAAAAAAAGTCAGAGAAATTTATTTTACTATAACAAAAGAAATTAAAATCTATTTTGTTAGGTTTTCGGTCGTTAGGTTATCTTGAAAAACACGCGACCACTATGTTTAATATTATTACTAAACATATGTATAGTGTAAGACCCTAAATAAAGGGTAGGTCGTAAGATTTCGTGAAATCGTGACTTTATTATTATATTATTATTAAAAAAAAATTATTTTATTATTATATAAGGGTTTATAATGTCCACAAAAAGTCAAGCAAGGTGGTCAGACTTGTCAGGATTGCCTTGACTTCCGTGAGTTTTTGCAGGTTTTCAGGTTTACAAAGTTAACCTATTGTGTATATATTAAATCACTGTTAAAAACACTTGACTATAAATTGAAAATATATTACTATATATTATAGATAATCTACACTTATTATTATTATTTAGCACGTTATTAAATGTTTTAAATCTTATATGATAATTAGTTAATGGATTATTAAATAAAATTTATAGCAAAATCAGATTATTAAATCATATTGTATAATTTATTTTGCTATTTAAAGGAGCTTTTATGAATGAATTCAGAAAAATTATGAAGCATTATCGAATTGATAATGAAATCAGCATGGCTGATATGGCTAAAAAAATGGGTGTATCAACATCTTACCTGTCTCATATGGAGACTGGAATGCGAAAATTGACCCCAACATTTGCAGATAAAGTTTTTGAGAATTTCGATTTATCAGAAGAAGATAAGGAAATTATATCGAAAATTGTTATTGAAAACAGAAGTGAAATTGTAATAAAACTTGAATCGCTTGATAAAAATAAACAAGAAATAGTCAAGTTATTCTATAGTAAGCTTCAGACATTAAGCAAGGATCAGGAGTTTTATATTGAAAAAATATTAAACGGATACTTGATAGATGAATTAAATGGAATGCTTTAGAAAGGTTTATAATGAATAGAATAAGAAATTTTATAGAAAGTTATTTGAAAAGGAATAAAATATCACACAACACATTGTCTTATAATCTTGGATATACGAAATCCTATGTTGTATCATTAAAGAAAGGTCATCTCGGATTATCTAAAAATTTTGTAGAAAGAATGTTCAACAAAGCAGAAATGATAGAAGATGAAAAGACAGAATTGCTTGATATTTATTATGGTACATTCGGTGAAGATTTTACAGAAAGTACAGATCCAGCAGATAGAAAAAGATCAGATTTGTTTTTTTTGTTTAACAACAAGATCGATAAAATTACAGATAGCCAGATTGATGTAATAAGAATAATTTTAGATCGTGAAAATTTTGCAGAAAAGATTAAGAGCAATATGGTTAAATTAACTTGAAAGGATAATATTATGAATAAAATTGTAAATATTATAAAGTGCCCAGAATGCAAGATGATTCAAAAAGCAAATGTTGAACAATCTGTACCCTGGTGGACGTACGTTCATTTTTGCAAATGTGGCAATATAATAACTGAATCAGACTGGATACAAATAAAAGATGATAATATTGGTTTAATTGTCGATTTGCTTGTATAATACAGAATTAACTTGACATTATATAAAATATTTTGTATATTATTATAGAAGGGAGATTGATATGATTATAATAATTTTTGGTATATTAGGTTGGATTGTTAGTGGACTTATAAGCAATTTAGGTAATATTAAAATAGATTCGATTGAATTCTGGATTATTACAATTCCATATACAGTTATGTGTGCACTCGTTGGGCTTATTGTTAAGACATATAGGGAGTATGAATAATGAAAAAACTTAAGGCAAAACATGGGAAGAAATCAAGGAGTTGTTGAATGATTAGAAAAATTATTTATGGTGTATGTGTTTTGGCTGGATTATTGTTTTTAATATGGTTAAATATTGAAGCTGTCAAAGCTTGTTTAATAAACACTTATGGAGGATCACTTATTTTATCTGTAATGCTATTTGTGTCTGAAGGGTTGATTTTAATTGGAGCTATTATATCAATTATAGTTTGGGCATGGGAGTATCTCTGGGATTACATTGATGAAAAGGATGAACAGATAAAAACCTATTTTGAAACTAAAAAAATAGCATCAGAAAATGGGTCTTTATCTATTTCTGAAAATGAAAACAAGAAAGGATGGTTATCAAAATGAAAAAACTTAAAGTAAAACATGGACAAGTTCCAGCATGGGCGAATTATGCAGCTAAGGATAAAAGCAATAATATTTGTATTTATATAAACAAGCCAGTAAAACAGAATTTTACATGGATTTCTTCAGATAAGTACCAACACGAATGGGATTATACTGATAAATTAAAAATAAAAGGCCCATGGAAAAAATCATTAAGAAAGATTAAGGTTGTTGAAGATAAAAGCAGGTTTATATTATGTCCTTACTGTTGTAAACCTATTTCAAAAGATAATTATGAATGAATTATGTTCATACAAAGAACATTGAATAAAATCTGTACAGGAGGACTAATGACAGAATTATTATTATTTATATCAGGTTTTGTGATTATTGCTTTATTGCCACTTCCTGGATATTTATATTTTAAATATAAACAATATAAACAGGAGAAAATGAATGAATTCAATTGAAGATTTAGAAACTAAAATACATAGGCTTGAAAGGATTTATAACGTTTTGTTTAACGCTGTAATGTGTTCTATGGAATATATTCAAAGACCACAAGTATTTGATTTGATATCTCCAGAACAAGCAGCTTTGCATGATATTCTTAATTGCGCAATTTATGAAGCAACTGGAAAAACATTTGAAAAATTACAGGAGGACTAATTGAAAATAACACCTGATTTATGGCAGCAGATGGTTAATATTAACCAAGAGTATAAAAGAAAATGTGAGACGTTAGGTCGATATAAAATTGCAAAAGCATTAAACATAAACGAAAACACAGCAAAGTTTTTAATGTATGCAGTTGAAAACCTGGATATTATCGCAGGAATTCAGCCAGAGCCAGAAGAGCCACCAGTGAAGATCGAACGAACCAAAGAAGGTCCAAACTATGAAATAGTATCAACATCAGCTAAGATTAGGACGCTTGATGAATTATTGGCTTTCTGTAAGATCGATCTTGAAAAATGGAAAGTTAAACGCCACATAGTTAATTCATGGGGAAGCCTTAAAAATGAAAACTTCCAGGTCAAAGCTTGGCTTGAAGAAAAACATCCGGATGATTTAACAGCTGAAAAGATGGCTGAAAAATTTGAAAAGTTAATCAAGAATATTAAACCAAAGATTGAAAAATTTAATATCATCAAGAGAAATCCTGAAGATTACATGTTGAAGGTAGGTTTTTACGATCAGCATCATGGACAGTTGTCATGGGCTCCTGAAGCTGGTGATAACTGGGATATTAAGATAAGCAAGCATAGTTTATTGAGAGGCTCGAAATATTTCTGCAATATAGCCAATCAAGAAAAAGTTTCAAGGATTTTATATATAGCCGGTAATGATTTTCTTAATGTTAATTCTGAAGCGAATACAACCGCACACGGAACACCACAGGATGAAGATGCGAGATATCATAAATCATTTGAAACAGGTCTTGAATTATTGATTAGGTCAATAAATATGTTTGGACAGATTGCACCTGTTGACGTTGTTATAATTAAAGGTAATCATGGGACAGAAAGAATGTCTTATCTTGGAATAGCTCTGAAACAATATTATCGAACTGTAAAACATATTAGTGTTGACAGTTCACCAGGATTCAGAAAATATTATACATGGGAATCAAACCTGATCGGACTTAGTCACGGAGATAAAGAAAACCTTGCTGATATTCCATCGATTATGGCAATGGAAGCGAAAAAATATTGGGCAACATCTGAGAATTTTTATTTTTTCCATGGTCATATACACCACAAGAAAAAGTTGTTCAAGGATATTGAAGATATTAAAAAAGTCCAAGTTGAATTTGACCCTTCATTGGTGGCGTTGAGCGCATGGGGAAAATCAAAAGGATTCGGATCTGTGAGAAAATCAAAGGCTCACTTGTTTCATAAAAAGCATGGTAATGTTTCGGATTATCGTTATTTTCAATGACAGGAGGAATTATGAAAGAAGAAATAATATTTTTAATTATTGTTTTAGTAATAACTGTTTTATTCCCTTTATCAGGATATTTATACTCACAGTATAAAAAAGATTTAATGGAAGAGTATAAAAAGGAACGATTGGAGAAAGATAAATGAACCTATTACAATTATTAGAACTATCAACCGGAATAATAATGCTTGTTGGTGTTTCATCCTATGTAATTTATCAGGCAAGGAGTAAGAAATGAAAAGTTTTTTAGATTTATTTCCAAGGGAATCTCTAGAAGATTGTTTTAAAAGGGCTGCAAGGCTATATGAAAAAGACAATAGATTTAGCGGACAACTTACAGATAATAAGGATTTAAGACGAATTTGTTTTCTTGTTGAATATATAAAGGAGCGAAGAAATGAAATATAAAACGATGGTTGACGAATTTGATTATTATATAGAATCACCAGTTTCAACAAAACAAGAAAGGTTTTTATATTCAATATACATTTCAAGAAAAAGGCACAATATAAAATTTCTATCTTTTTGGAGAATGTATTGTAAACAAATACAAACTTGTAGGAGTGAATAAATGCCAATCTATGAATACAACTGCACAAGATGCGGAAAAATCGAAATCTTGCAATCAATAACAGATAAGCCAAGAGAGATATGCCCTGTATGCCACACCGGAAAACTTACCAAGTTAATTCCTGGTAGTGTAGGCGTGATTTTTAAAGGCAGAGGATTTTATAAGACTGATAATAGAAAGGAGAAATCATGATAGCATTAGTTTTTTTATTAGTAATAACAGCAGTATTGGTAAGTTTTTTAATGCAAGTAGTAAGAACAAAATCTGAAGCGAAAGAAATTATTCTTTTTGCAATACTTGTTTTAGCTTCTGCATTTTCTATCGCTGATGTTTGTCTAATTTTAGGGAGGTTGCCATGACATACTACAGACTTTCAAACGATGTATCAAGATCAATAAGTGAAAATTACGCAGTTGATTGCATACAGTTAACATACAAAGACAAATCAAGAGAAGAAATCATAAATTATTTAAAGCGTGGTGGATTTTATCAAACAAAATATGCTACTTATTGCTTGACAGATAAATAAAAATTATGTATATTTAATATAGATTGTAAATGATCAAAATGAGGCGGTGATCATGTACAATCTCCTACCGCATGTAGCGCCGCCTCGCTCATGCGGTTTTTTTTATGCCTGGAGGAAATATGGAAAATTTTATAATGTTTATTGCGTTGGTTATCAATAGTATCGTTTGGTATAAATTAGGAAAATCTTATGAACGAAAAAAATATAAACATGAATTAAGAATAGGATCAAATGATTATGAAAAATTCAAAGAATTGATTTCAGAATATTTTAGTGATAATAACAACACGGAGCTATAATGCAAGACAACTTATTTGAACGAGCTAAAACAGTAGGATTATTATACATAATGCAATGGCTTCCAAACGGGAAGCGAGAAGGCAATGAATGGTCAGCCTTGAATCCTACCAGGGCAGATAGTTCAGTGGGTTCATTCAAAGTTAACATGTTAACTGGAAAATGGATGGACGGAG
>Ga0224507_10000079_pt1 | contig 35369 bp, 36 predicted proteins | sample SF_Jan12_sed_USG_3_FD_170159 | JGI IMG/M metagenome (GOLD analysis project Ga0224507, IMG submission 170159) | Sediment microbial communities from San Francisco Bay, California, United States - SF_Jan12_sed_USGS_13 | ecosystem: Environmental > Aquatic > Marine > Sediment | place: USA... | reverse complement strand
TCGGCTCTCTTGATGCACGGTCCCGATGATGTCAAGATTGTGTTCGACAGGGAAATACCCGCTGGTGCGAGAATACGATGAAGTTGGATCTACACATCCATTCGACCTTCTCTGCAGACGGCACTGCTGACCCAGAGAAGATACTCCAGCATTGCAGGGATATCGGTCTCGGCGGATGTTCGATAACCGACCACAACTCAATTGAAGGATCTTCGAAAGCCGCTGAACTTGGCTCGGAGATGGGGTTGGTTGTCGTTCGCGGGATAGAGGTGTCGAGTTCTGAAGGACATATTCTGGGGTATGGCCTTTCCGCACCGGTTCCGAGGAGGCTGTCGATGATTGAGACGATAGCGGAGATACACAACGCCGGTGGCATCGCTGTCGCGGCCCACCCCACCAGGCTGGGATCTGGCGTAGGCATGGATGCCGCTGGACACGCAGGATTCGATGCCGTAGAGGTGCTCAACGGCGGAAGCTCCGCCCGCGGAAACAGAATCGCCTCGAGGCTAGCTCTGGACAATCAGCTCCCAGTAGTCGGTGGCAGCGACGCGCATAAGGTCGTGGAGATTGGCAGGTCGTACACGGTTGTGGAGGGTGCGGACACCGAGGCAGACATAATACGAGCCGTAGTGGAGGGCCGGTCGAAGGCCTGCGGCAGAAGCAGGAGCTGGTTCGAGGGCGTAGTCTGCACCGCTGAAGCCAATCTCGACTGGGCGCGCCGCGGATTTAGAAGACTGTGAGATCAGATCTGACCTGCTACTATGTCCGCGAACTTGGCCGCGTTCTCGGCCAATTCTTCCGTCGACATCTCATCTGAGGCGGTCAGCACGAGCAGGGCTCTGTTGCCGGCGCTTGTGAGAACCATCCTGCTTCTGCTGAGCTCGACAGCAACATACTGGAGCTTGTCCTTGAGCTCGCTCGTCGCAGTCTCCGCTGCTCCAAGAAGTATCGCGGACATGGCCACGAACGTCTCGAGGTGCACGCCCTTTGGCGAATCGCCAGCTATGTGCATGCCGCTCCTCGACACGACCGTAGCCTCGTACACGGATGGAAGCGTCTTATGGAGCTCATCCAACGTCTCTTCAATAGCTAAATACTGTGCCATGCACGAGTCCCTCCCCGATGACTGCCTGCAAATGAACTGCGGAGAATATAAACCTTGGGAGATATCGCTCGGCGATTCTCGCACCTACCAGCGAAAAGTGCATATGGTTTCAGATTCGGGGCGCGCCAAGACTCCGATGTGTCGGTTCGATGCCTTGATATCGGGTCACCGTCATGCACGAACGAGCCCGGAGATGAAAGTTCTACATCAGGACACGAGGACCAATGAGATCAAGCTGCGGCCAGAGACAATAGACGACCTTTGGCACATGAGCAATCTACTGGATGAGTCTGACTTAGTATACGCCTCTACCTACAGGCGAAAGGAGGACAAGGGGGACAAGCTCAGGCCGGAGCGTACTGAGAAGATCCGCATGAGGCTGGGCATAAGGGTGAAGAAGGTGGAGTTCCACGAGTCCGAGGACCGGCTGCGCCTCCTTGGCGAGATCGAGTCTGGCCCTCAAGATGTGGGACAACACCACACGCTCATGATAGGCGTAGGTGACGATATCACGATTGTCAAGACGGAATGGAAGCAGGCGTATCTGGAGAGGATCAAGAGGGCGGTCGAGGCGAGCGAGAAACCGTCGATCGTGTTCGTCGCCATAGAAGATACGGAAGCAGTCATTGCGATGGCCAGGGAGTACGGGTTCAAGGAGTCTGCTACGATAACTCGGAACCCGGAGGGGAAGATGTACGAATCAAAGTCCAATGAGGAAGCCTACCTTGACGAGGTCGTCGACAAGGTTGTTCCCATCGTCAATGGGGAACCGTTGGTGATACTCGGCCCGGGCTTCACCAAGGAATCATTGGCTCACCGAATCAGGGAGAAGCATCCCGATCTCCAATCAGAGATAATCCTACTGTCAACAGGTCAGGCAGGCATGGCAGGGGTCCACGAGGCGATGAAGAGGGGCCTCGGAGGAAAGGCTGTGGAGAACTCCCGCGTGGCGAGGGAGACACGGTTGGTGGAACAACTCTTCTCGGAGATCGGCTCTGACGGTCTCTTTGCCTACGGCATGCAGTCTGTGAGGACCGCGGCTGAGGCCGGTGCCGTGAAGACGCTGCTGGTCCTGGATGAGAAGGTGAGGACCGACGAGGCGGATACCATGCTCAGACTCGTCGAGAACTCGCGCGGTGAGTTCGTAATCATAAGCTCGCTGCACGAGGCGGGCCGGCGACTGGAATCGCTAGGAGGGATCGCGGCCATCCTCAGGTACCCGATCGCATAGCCTTCTCAGTTCTTGCGGGCTTTGACGACGTCCACCGTTGCGTCTATGAGCATGCGTATGGGGAACGGCTTCGTCCAGAATGATGTGGCTCCAGCCTTTATCGCGTCGTTGCGTGCGTCCTCGTCTGCGCTGGAGAATATGATTGGTATGTTCGGGTCGATCTTGAGTATTTCCTTCGTCGTCTCGATCCCGTCCTTGCCTGGCATCCTGTGATCCATTATTATCGCATCCGGCCTGACGGACATTGTCTTGAGATACCGTATGGCCTCTTCGCCACTCCTGGCTGAGTACACGGTGTGCCCCCTCGACTCGAACATGTCCCTGTAGAGGTCCCTTATGAAATCCTCGTCATCGACGACTATGATCCTGGCCAAGATACCCGAGTTTCCAGATTCCTTGGAAACGAATCCTCCTGACATGTTGCTCAAAGCTCCTAGACTGAACCCATGATGGCTCATACGACGACCTCTCAAGGCAATGTTGACATAGTGGACAAGCGAGCAAGCTCATCAAGTTCCACTGGTGCATCCCATCTTTCGCTGAAGCCGAATCCACCCCTGCTTATTTTATTCTTTCGAGTAGACGGTCGTCATCAGAATATCATGGGAAATGGTTTGATAGGTAGGAGGGAGCAAAAGCTCCTACCTATGCGGGATGGCATCTATCAGCACTCAACAGGAGGCTCGAGTTCTGCGTTGCAGCCGAACAGGTCGTAGACCTCTTCCCAGCTGTAGTGATCTGCACCGTTCATTCGCACACCTTCGTATCTGACACGCTTATCGGCGAAGGTGGTCAATAGCCTTGCATGAGGAGCGCGGCGAAAATAGTCTGGACGTGTGAAAATGGTCACTTCGCGCAGTGTCGAATGTGCACGGCTTCGCCCCTGTTGGCGGCGCGCATCTCCACAGGTGTCATGCGCGCCACGCCGACCGCTCTTATGTCCCGTTCGTGCCTTATGATCACATCATCACCTATGCGGAAATCGTCCGTCGCGCCCTCCACACCGATGGCGAATAGATTTCCCTTTGGCACGAAATCCTCGATTTGCACACAGTAGGCGTCACGAGTGGCAATCGACTCAGCGCCTGCGAGGGTGAGCGATATCATACCTCGCCGCTGCGACATCGCCCCGCGCTGGACATCTCTTCCGAAGATCTTCACATCCGGCCATCTTCCCCTAACCTGAACCCCGTCGGTCAATGCGCCTCCAGGTTCGCCGAACTGGAACCTCGAGATCGCACTTACATCATCGACGGCACGCGATTTCCGGGAGGGCTTGGGCCCGTCTTCGGGAGACTGTTCCCGAATCGTCTCCTCCAGCTTCGTCAGGCTCTCCCTCGAGCCGGGCTTCCCGTGCGACGTGTCAGTGAAATCGGAGATGACAGCATTGACGATGTCACTCTCGTCTCCGAGGTGAGATATCACCATGTCATACCGCTGGCTCTCCGCAAGCCATCGAACATTTTCTTCGACCATCTTGCGCTCGTCCCTGTCCCAGTGGCCGGTCACAGGGATGTCGTAATCCTGTGCGGGGTAGAACAGTTCCAGCTCCCGCGGCACCAGTCCAAGGGGGGAAGTGACGATCACTTCGTGCACCTCGTGCGCATTGCCAGAGTTCCATATCGCCTCTCTGAAACGTCTGTGCGACGCCGAAGTCGAGTATGGCTTCCTTGCCGAGCAAGGAATCAGCACGAGGATGCGGGCCATTTCCGGCCGTCGGTATCGCTCGATCAGCCTCGACCGCCATCTCGCCACATCAGGACGGTGCAGCGACTCCTTCGAACCCGCGACGAACTTCGCTCCCTTCACGGGAGCGTGCATCTCTTGAAGCGACCCATGCTCGAGGTCGAGTAGGCGCAGGGACTGGATCTGCCAAGGCTCGGAGCGTATCCTGCTCTCCACCAGCTCTCTCAGTCTGCCTTGGGCTATGTGATGTCTGATGAGTTTCAGCTCCGATTCAGCGGCCGATATGTTATGTCTCAGTAGACCCTGCCTGTCATTAATGCCGTCACTGCACGTCACGCAACCGCAGGGCAACTCGCGGATCTTGTCGAACGGGATCGCGCCGTCGGTCGTCAGATAGAGGTCATTCTCAGTCGCCATGATCAGAGGTATTGAGTCGAACAAGTCCATACCGCAGTAGGACAACAATGCCAGTCTGCTGGGCAGTCCCGCGACCGGAAACAATGCGGGCTTGAGAAGATCCGGGCCCCCCTTGATCCTGTCGACCGCCTCAACGAACGCGTGTGAGTTCAGCATCAGCTCCGAGATGTTGTCCGGAATGGCGTAGCATCTATCGTGCCGGTTCTCAGCGAACGGAGAGCCCCGGTAGCCGGCCTCTATTTGACAGTCGTCGTTATCCGCGAATCTGGAGAATCCTGAGGGGGCGATGCTGATGTCCCCCTCCTTGGCGAGGCTCGACTGTCTCAGCTTGAGGCATCCCTCTGGCGCTGGGTACTTCCAGGTGTCGACGAACGCCATTGCCGGCGTCTTATGCGCAATCCCATCCACATCCAGCTCGCCAGTTCTGGCCAAGCCGTCCCTGTCGATGATCTCGAATCTCACGGAGAGTGATTGCTCGGAAGGCTATAAAATGAATTGACGGGCCCTTGATCCTGTGCCGCATTCGGGTTTCAGAACGTCGTTGTCACGTCGTGCTCCGCCAAGAGGTCTCTGAGGTCGTCCTTGCTTATGGTCTTGACTCCGTCGACCAAGGACGACTCCTCGATGCCTCTCTGCTCAAGATCCTCCTTGACGACGTAGACGGACACATCGAAGTCGTACAGCTCGGTGGTAGCGTCCACGTTCGAGGGCATCCCCACAGCTTCCGGCTTCTGCCCAGCGACGGCGTTGTACACCCCGTCCTCGATCTCGACGACCGAGACCTTCATGCCGTTCACACTCATTGCGAGCGCCAGCCTCAACCCGGCGAACGCATCCTCTAAGCCATAAGGAGGCTTGGTCACTATTACTAGCATCGAATCTGCCATGGCCTAATCACCTCGCTATTGTCACCAGCCGGTCGGATTCGGATACAAATCGGAACAGGTTGTTTGTCAGGCTCCCGATCTTCACTCCCTCGATTTCCTCGCCCCTGTGAAATCCCCTCGCAGCGTAGCACGTCTCGCACAGGGAGATTTCAGCACCAGCCTCCGCGAGTTCCACGAGATCATCCCCGACGTTCGGAAATCTCTTGGGGGCCTGTCCTTTCTTCACAGCGGTTATGCCCTCTCCGTAGCCGAACATCTTCACCATGTAGCCCTTCTTGAGCGCCGCCGCCGCGAGCTTCGTCGCCACGTTGACATCCATGGCCATCATCGATCCAGACCTCCAGATGATCGTCATCGTCTTGGCCATTGCGCACCACCTCAGACGGTGACCGTTCGGTCGGTCCGCTCCATAATCATCTCGACGATGTCGTCATAGTCCGCCGTCTTCCCAGCCTTGAGATCCGATCCGGAGAACCCCCTTGCTTCAAGGTCGTCCACCGCGACCATGACCTCGGCCGCGACCTCATTGAGCTGTTGCGCTCTCTCCTTCTGGAGTGCGTTGTACACCCCGTCCTCGAAGAGGATGACGCTTGCGTCATCTTGCTGAGCCAATCGACGAATAGTCTCCGTGAATTCTAGCTCCTGCGGTGACCTAATCACTATGAATGCGGTCTTGACCATTCAATCCCTCATCCGATGAACAGTTGCACCTTCGAGTCCGCCGCTATGTTCAGGAACGCGGACGCTCCTAGCACCTTGACGCCGTCGGCAAGGTCGCTCTGCTCGACGCCCATCAGCGCCATCGATGTGCTGCACGCGTAGAAGTTGACGCCGAGGTCCTTCGCCTGCTGCATCATTTCGTCGTACCCCGGAATATTCAGCTTCTTCATCTTCTTCTCGATCATCCCGGTGAACAGGCTCATCATTCCCTTGAGCTTCGGCCGCACGCCCTTCTTCAGGAGCTTTAGTCCGAAGAAGGTGTAGAAGACGTGCACTTCCATGCCCATGCTCGCCGCTGTTGTTCCCATAATAAGGGGCATCATCGCCTTGTCGAAACTGCCCTCGCTTACCACCATCACGAACTTGTCTGCCATATCTTCGCCTCCATTGTCACCCAGTATGTGCTCTCACTTAATCTTGATGTAGAATTTGAAGGCCTTGCCTTCCTCTTCCATGCCCAGCAGCTGGTTTCCTGTCCTGCTCGTCCATGCCGGGACGTCTTCTTTCGACCCCACGTCGTCCGCCAGAAGCTCTAGGACCTGCCCTGAGTTCATCTCCTTCACTTTCTTGGCTAGCTGCACGATCGGCATCGGGCACATCAGACCTCTCGCGTCTAGTGTCGCATCCTTGTCCAAAGGTATCTCTCCTGCGGTATTGTCACTACCGTGCATAGGCGATTGGCCTCTCGCCTAATAAACATTCTCACGTGCTGCGCCTTCCGTGCTCCCGAGCACTTGTCAAAACGGTTAAGTATAAAACTGGCAATAGCGTGCAATATGGTCGAACCTCAGAAGATACTCTCGGGCCAGGCGACATGCAGGGACATCGTCAAATGCATGTACGGGCTCTCGGATTTCGAGATTGTCATATACAGAAAGCTCGTTGAAAAGGGCTCTCTCAGGGCGGACGACCTCGTCCCGGTTATGAAGAAGGACCGCAGCACAATATACAGGGCGCTTCAGAGGCTCGTTGGGGCGGGCCTCGCCTTCAGAGAGACGAAGAACATCGACCGGGGTGGATATTATCACATTTACACCGCAGTGCCTCCGTCTCAGCTGCGGCAGAAGCTCAAGAAGTGCGCAGACGATTGGATCGACAATATGAAGTCTGCGATAGACGATTTCGACCTCGTCTGAGCGGCTCGTCAGTCCGCCGCCCGTGAAAGGCTTATATGTCGCCAATCGATTAGGAGGCCGATGTCGGGAAGTCTGAAAGGTTTGGACATAGTGTCCATTCGCGATTTTTCACGGGACCAGATTGAGCATATCCTCAAGGTTGCCGAGGGAATGGTTCCTGTCGCGAAGGGCGAGGAGAAGAGCAATCTTCTCGAAGGACGAGTCTTGGGCTCATTGTTCTACGAGCCTTCGACGCGGACGCGTCTGTCCTTCGAGGCAGCCATGACTCGGTTGGGGGGGCGCACCCTCGGATTCGACGAGCCCAAGGGTTCATCGGTCGCGAAGGGCGAGACGCTGGCGGACACCATAAGAATGGTGGACGCGTACTCGGACGTTATCGTCCTGCGACACCCGCAAGAGGGCGCCGCGAGACTGGCGGGCCACTTCGCTGAGAAGCCAGTCATAAATGCGGGCGACGGTGCAGGCCAGCATCCGACGCAGACGCTGTTGGATTTGTTCACGATAATGAAGGAGAAGGGCGGCATCGAGGGAAATCATGTGGTTATCGTCGGTGACCTAAAGTACGGCAGGACGGTGCACTCGCTTTCGGAAGCGCTCGGCATGTTCGGTGCGAAGCTGACATTTGTCGCGCCCCCGACGCTGCAGATGCCAAAGGAGCACGTCAAGCACATCGAGTCTATGGGAATGAGACCGACGATAAGCAGCTCGCTCGATGATGTAATCGAGGAGGCGGACGTGCTCTACGTGACTCGGATCCAGAAGGAACGGTTTCCCGACCCGGCGGAGTACCAGAAGGTCGCAGGGGCCTACACGATCAACAGTGCGATCCTGAGGGACGCAGCGGACGATCTGATCATCATGCACCCTCTGCCGAGGGTCAATGAGATAAGCTCCGATGTGGACCAGACCAAGCACGCTAGGTACTTCGAGCAGGCGTTCAACGGTGTGCCTGTGAGGATGGCGCTCCTGTCGATGGTCCTTGGAGGGATCGAATGAAGGAGTTCAAGGTGACCCCGATAAGGAACGGCACGGTGATCGACCACATCGAGATGGGCATGGCCCTGAAGGTTCTGCGGATCATCGGTGTCAGGGGAGATGTCAGCTCCACCGTCAGCGTGCTCATGCACGTTCCCAGCAAGAAGAACAGCTGGAAGGACATAGTCAAGATAGAGGACCGCGAGCTCGACCCCAAGGAGCTCGACAAGATTGCGCTCATATCGCCGGACGCGACCATCAACATCATAAGGGACTACAATGTCGCCGAGAAGTTCGTCGTTGAGGTGCCAGAGCGGGTCAAGGGGATTATGAGCTGCTCAAACCCGGGATGCATCACCAACAAGAACGAGCCCGTGGAGCCCGAGTTCGTGGTCGAGACCAAGAAGCCTCCAGCTCTGAGATGCGTGTACTGTGACCGCATGACGACCGACATCGCCGAGAACATCGTATAGTCTCCATGGGGGACGAAGGCCATGCGTCTGCACTTCGAACCGTTGGCTTGCTTGGCCTGCGGTTTGTGCGAGACGGTGTGCAGCCTACAGAGGGACGGCGTGCTCACGCCGATGTCGTCGAGCGTGATCCTGCATTCTGAGGACAAGGCGGACTACTTCGGCCTCGTGCTTAAGCGCGCTTCGAAGGGGCTGGTTTTCGTCCGGCCGGAAGGCGTGACCTCGGACCAGCCGGCTTCTGACGCGAGCGGCCCGGGGGCGAAACCCATACTCTTGAGAGAGCCCTGCAACCTGTGTGATGGCGACCCGAAGTGCGCCAAGATATGCCCGACTGGCTGTATAGCCGTGGAGGATTGAGATGCACCTCGTGAACGGGAGATACGCTACGCTTGACCTATCCTCCGGTGAGGTGCAGGAGCACGAGCTCCAAGACGATTACACACGGAGCTCGTTCGGTGTGATGGCGACCATAGACGCCGCTGTCGCGAGCGCTGGTGGCGCCGGATTCGCCTTGGCATCGGGCATACTCACGGGAAGCCTCGTGCCGGCATCGTGCGCCGGTTTCATCCGGATTCCGCACTCCGAATCGAATCCCACGAGGATGTGCCCGCTGACGGGTTTCATGGGCGTGGAACTCAAGTTGACTGGCTTTGACTTCGTCGTGATCACCGGAAAAGCAAGCGGGGACGGATACGTGTGGATCAGAGACGGCATCATCGAGTTCGTCGCGTCGCCCGAGATCCACAAGTGTGACTCGTGGGAGCGCACCGACAAGATACGCTCGGACCAGGGTGATAGGAAGATACAGGTCGTCGCCGGCGGCCCATGGGGCGACCACGGGCTCGCCGCGTCCCAACTGACGATGAACTACTGGGGCGGGGAGGATAGGGTCGGCGCCGCTGCGGAGCTCGGCAGGATGGGTTTGTCAGCAGTCGCCTTCCGAGGGATGGGGGAACTCGAGCTGCTCGACCCTGAGGAACATCTCGCCAGATCATTGGCGCTGATGCGCTCGCAGATTGCGTTGCTGGGGCCGAACGACGGCCTAGCCTCGTTTTCAGAAGCCGCGGGCCGAGACGATTTCAGAGGGCTGTTACATAGAAACATCAGCTGTTACGCCTGCCCGTTCCCGTGCAGGAGTTACTACAAACTGTATGAAGACGCCAAGGTGATGACCTTCGATAATAAGGAGCCAGGCTACCTCGTATACGACGTGCCTTCAGTGGAGAGGATGGCGTCGCTCAGGATGGACGCCCGTGAGATCGTGGAAGCACTCAAGCGATGCGCAAGATATGGTGCGGAGCCAATGGCGGTTGTGTCCGCCCTCCCGGCAGACGAGACCGGAGTCGACATGACCGAGCTCGATGCCGTGCTGATTTCCAACGGACCTGCGGAGCCTTGGAGCGGCTCCTCATCAGGCGGGTTCAGCGAATCTTTCGACGACTCAAGCGACTACGAGACCTGCCTTGCGCTGGGGCTGTGCCCGCGATACTGGGCTCGAGCGGGCTTCAATCGTGACTCCGTCTGCAGCGTGGCCGAGCCCGCCCTCGGAATGAAGCTCGACATGGGATGAATCGCCCTTCCCAAATCTCATATCAAGCGTTGGCGCGTAACCAGCTTTGTCGAGCCTGATAGCATCGCTGTAAAGTTTATCGGCCAGTTCGAGCATGTATCGTACAGGTGTGAGCCGTGAAGATACTCGTCACCACAGGTATGCCAGGCTCTGGCAAGGAAGAGCTGCTGAAATGCTGCGTTGCCAGAGGAGCCAAGATTGTCAGGATGGGAGACATGGTACGCGAGAAGGCGAAGGAGTTCAGGCTGGATTTGTCGGATGCCAGCGTTGGCAATCTTGCCGATGAGGAGAGGAAGAGGTATGGCATGGATGTATGGGCGAAGCGGACGATCCCGTTCGTCGGCGGCGACCTTGTGGCAATAGATGGCACCAGAGGCCCCGATGAGATCAAGGCGTTCAAGAGCGCCTTCGGCGACGCCCTCAAGGTCGTCGCGGTGCACGCCGCCCCAAAGACCCGGTTCGAGCGACTGAAGAGCCGTTCCCGACCGGATTCACCATCGAATTACTCCGAGTTCGAGCATCGTGACAAGCGGGAGCTCGAATGGGGCCTGGGAGACGCTATCGCATTGGCCGATTACATGATCATCAACGAGGGCTCGCTCGACGAGCTGAAGATACAGACCGACGCGCTTCTCGACGGGTTGTTGAGGAAGGGGTGACCGGTTGGACCTGATGGCGATCAAGCCCTGCAAGGCGGACGCCTTCGAGGTCGTGCCGAAGAGGAAGGTAATCCTCGACTTGGATGAGTGCGAACGGCTTCTGAGAGACCACGGATACGAGATAGTCTCGAACCGCGGCGTGATGCTTGTCGTCCGCAAGGAGATCGAGATGACGCTTTATCCACACGGTCGGATACTCCTGCACCCGGTGGAGACGAGGGAAGAGGCTAGCAAGATTGCGCAGTCGCTCTATTCAGCAATCGGCAGGTAGAATTTGCAAGCGGAGTTCCACGGATTCACTTATATATCAGCTTTCGATTCGATGAAGCATAGCTCAGAAGGCTCAGAAGGAGGATGCCCCATGATAGAAATTGAGCATCTCGTCAAGACTTTTGGCGAGATCAAAGCAGTGGATGATCTCACTATCGAAGTGCCAAAGAAGAAGACGATCGGTTTCCTCGGACCGAACGGCGCTGGTAAGACCACGACGATCAAGATACTCACTAACCTCATATCCTCGACAAGTGGCAGCGCGCTGCTCAACGGCGTAGACGTGACTAAGGAGCCAAAGAAGGCCTTGGCACATGTCGGAGCGGTGGTCGAGACGCCTGAATTCTACCCTTATCTGACGCCGGTCGAGACGTTGGCATACCTCGGACAGATAAGAGGACTGTCGTCCAGGGAAATCGCGATCAGGAGCGAGGATGTTTTGTCCCAGGTCAGGATGATTGAGTGGAAGACCACGAGAATCGGCAAGTTCTCCAAGGGTATGAAGCAGCGGCTGGCCATCGCTCAGGCGATACTGCACGAACCGGAGATACTCATTCTCGACGAGCCAACGAGCGGCCTCGATCCGCGCGGCATGGTCGAGGTGCGGGAGATCATCAAAAGCCTCAAGAAGAAGGATTACACGGTGTTCATGAGCTCCCATCTGTTGGGTGAGGTGCAGGAGACGTGTGATAGCGCGGCGCTGATCGAGCGTGGAAAGCTGCTCGTCTACGACGATATCGAGAACTTGAAGAAGCTCACCAAAACTTCAAAGATCGAGGTCACTGCGGTGGATTCGATATCCGCCGAGACACTATCCAAAATATCCGCCATTGAGGCAATCAGGGATGTCGCAGCGGTCAACGGCCGCACCTTTGTTGTCACTTATGAAGGCCCCGAGGAGGGCAGAGCTGACCTGCTGGCCACCATGCAGGGGCTGGGGCTGAAGATCATGACGTTCAGCCCTGTGGGATTGCCCCTGGAGATGATGTACATGGATCTTGTCAAGGAGTCGAGGTGAGGGATGATGGCTGGAGACATCGAAACAGCACACGCAGTCCCGTCAGATTTCGACCAGATGCGCATTGTTTGGAAGTACGAGATCCTGAAGTATATGAGGTCCAAGAGGCTCGTGGCAACATTGGCGATAGTCGGCGTCATACTTGCGCTGATTTATCTCCTGCCACCTGTGCTGGGCGAAGACTACAACGGCACCGATAGCGATGTGGAGCTGGCGATTTTGCCTGCGGAATTCTCGGGCATCGAATCATCGGATCTTGGTTCTGCGCTGTACGTCGGGATCATCGAAAGGGATACCATCGAACCGGATACCCTCGAGCTTTCCAGGGATGGTCTGCCGTATCCTTCGCAGAACGGAGCCAATTGGGTCTACCGCAGCGTTGATATCGATGGCTACTCGAGCAATGTCGTACTGATCAAGGAGGATGTCAGCGGGTACGAAATCGCCGCCACGTATGATTGGCACGTCTCCGCAGAGTCGTTCGAATCGAACTTCATCAGCTTGGTGACCATACTGATAGTAATCTGCGCCGTTGGATTCGCTGCCGACTCGTTGGTGGGTGAGTTTCAGGCCAGAACAGGATACCTGATCTTCCCCAATGCAATCAAGCGGGAGACACTCTTCCTTGGCAAGTTCATGGCTAGCATCAGCATGGGCATAGTGGTCGTGTTGATTTTCTACGCTGTCGTTGCTGTCCTGTCATTGATAAGCGCAAGGGGCATTGACGACGACTTCGCACTTTCCTTGGCGTTCGCAGTGGAGTACGTCTTGGCCACCATGGGAATCGCCTACTTCATCAGTGCGATTATGAAAGGAACCACGGGCGCCATCGTCCTGACGTTCTTCCTGCTCTTCATGATACTGCCCATCGTGGACTCGGTGTCGATGATCTCCGGTACCAGGATGGAGGCCTCAGTGACTTTCGCCGCAGGAACGATCGCATACATTCTCCATGACCCGTATCCTGTCGATGAGATGATGGACATAGGAATGATGGAGATCAACAACTACTATCCGACGCCGGCGATCGCGGCCATCGTGCTGCTCGCTTACGCGCTCATCACCTGTGTATTGAGTGCTGTGATCTTCAAGAGGAAACAGTTGGCCGGCTAAGGATAAGCTGGCGGCGGAGGAGGCGGCCTCGCAAACTGCTGATCCCAGCCTGGCTGACCCCAGGCAGTGCCTCTCTTCCGCGCCTCCATTATATCCACCATTCGGACGAAATCCTTCTTGGTGACGATGCCAACAAGGTTCCTTTGGTCGTCAACGACGATAAGCCGACCAATGTCCTTCTGGCTCATCATCCTGAACGCATCGCTCGCGGGGGTGTCAGGGCGGACAGTGACCACCTCCCTCGTCATGATGTCCCTGATCAGAGTCGAGGGGGCACGATCCTTCGGGACTCTGCGCGTGTCGGAGAGGGTGACGATGCCTACTAGGCCGTAATCGACTACCGGAAATCCCGTCCTGTTCGTGGCCATCATCATGTCGAGCAGTTGCTGGACAGTCATGGACGGATGGACCACTTGTATCGCGTCGGACATAAGTTGTCTCACCGCCAAGCCCCCGAGGCTCTCTCCGATGACGGTGGCGCGTTCCTCCTCTCTGGCGGCGAAGTAGATGAATATCGCAATCAGTATCAGGAAGAAATTCGAGAAGAAGCCGACCGCCGCCATGCCGATTGCGAGCACCTTTGCGACCGAGGTCGCCATCTTGGTGGCATCAACATAGGACATCCTCGTTGCCAAGAACGATCTGAGTACCCTGCCTCCATCCATTGGGAAGGCGGGCAGTAGGTTGAATCCCGCCAGCAGGATGTTGTAGAATCCCGTCAGACCGAGCAGTATGACGATGCTGTCGCCCAGTGAGCCGATGACAAGCAAGTCGGCGAGCATCATTCCCCCGAATGACACCAGACCTATCACCAGGCTAGCCATCGGACCCGCGAAAGCCATCTTTAGCTCCTCCAATGGCTTCCTCGGAATCTCCTCCATCGACGCGACACCGCCGAACAACATGAGCGTTATGTGCTTGATCTTGACACCATACCGGATGGCGACGTAAGAGTGCGCGAGTTCGTGCGCGAGCACTGCAGCGAAGAACATAACCGCGGCGACGGTTCCAAAGACAATCTTCGCACCATCGCTGATGTCAGCGCCTCCGAAACCCAGAGTCACACCGAATATCTCGGCGCTCTCCGTCGAGAAGAAAAAGATGAACAAAGGCAATATAATCAGGAAGGTGAAGTGGAGGTAGATGGGTATTCCTAATGCTTTCCCGATTTTCAACGATAGGCTCATCGGCGCTTGGTACGCGATGGCGCTATTTAAGGTTTGGACTGGATATTCTCATCCCCTGGCGCTCATTTTTTCCGAAAGTATCATATAAAAGTAAACCTACTGTCTTAATCCTGGGATGGGACGCATTTGCACAGGTTCTCGACGGCGACGCTGGTCGTTGTCATAGTTGCTTCTCTCCTGATGCCTCTTGGTATTTCGCAGGCATCGGACGAGGGCATCCGATCGACTCCCAACTCTGGCGTGGCCGTGCCGATTGGAGGACATGCCGATCTTAGGTCGGTCGAGTTTGACGATCCCATAGACACCTCTGCTTCTCTGAAGGAGTATCCGCTGATCTCCAGGGCACTGATGCTTCCTGGCGGATCTACCGATGCAGCGCTCGCAGATGTGAATGGGGACGGACGATTGGATTTCGTTGTTGCCGTCGGCGGGTCGACAGGATTCATTTCTGTGTTCTACGGCCAAGATGAGGGTGATTTCCTCACTTACCCTTCGTACAATATTTCGCTAGGTAGAATTCCAATTGCGCTGACAACACTAGACGTGAAAGGAATTGGGCAAGACCAGATTGCTGTGCTTGAGAAGGCCAGATCAGAGTCTGACTCTGACCGACTTGTCGTCCTGAATCTAACGAGCGACGAGACTCACGAAGAGTTGCGGAATCTTACAGTTTACGAGAGCCCCACTTCTATTGTATCAGGCAATTTCGTGGGCGACGCTCATCCGGACATCGCGATAGCATGCTCGGGCCCTAACCCTATGTCCACCCCTGGTGTTGTTGAGGTGAGAGAAGGACCGTCATTTTCGACCTACAGCGCATTTGTGACAGGAAATGGGTCTAATGCGATTGTCGCTGGCAATCTAAACGGGGATTCGCTGACGGACCTGGCGATCGGAAATTACCATGATTCTGTAGTGACTGTCTTCCATCAACCGTTCTCGTTGGGAATGTCGCCTAGCACGATTCTCGAAATCGACGGTAGCCCGACAACGATAGCCGCTGGTAGACTCAACGGCGATGGCTCGGACGATCTCGCGGTGTGCACCGAAGAATCATCCTCTGTCCGATTCTTTTTCCAGAGCCTCGGCGCGCTCCCCCTCACGGAAGATTACAATCGCTCCCTCCAGCACTCACCAAGCGACTTGACTGTCGACGACTTGAATGGTGATGGGTTGGACGATTTGCTGATCTTATCGGCAGACGCGAACGTCGCCCTATGCATGTACCAGCGGGCGATTTCGCCCATATGGGGAACTAGCGCGGATGCCATATTCCCGACTGGGGCGTATCCCAGAAAATCGCTTATCGGTTATCTTGACTCAGACAGCAATATCGATATCGCGATTGCATCGGCACGGGATGATTGGAGCGGGTCGAGCATAGCAGTGTATCTCGCAGGCCCTGATAACTTCTCGAACAGCAACATGACCGTATGGACAAGCGCCAATTACGAGGCCACGGCAATGGCTTCTGGGGATATAAACGGCGACGATCACGAGGACCTCGTTCTACTGTATCCTGACAGCAACGCGTTTAGTTACCACCTATCGTATTCGGGCAGCATCATGACCATCGGATTGGCCTATGAACCACTAAAGCTCATCGTGGGTGACTTGGATGTCGATGGCTTCTGCGACGTCCTCACCACTGAGTCTGGTGGCGACGAGTTCACGATTCACATCGGAGATGGAACGGGTCCGGACTCTGGACTGTTCGACACTTGGACGTGTCAGTGCTCCGGCAACATCACCGACATCGCCGTCGGAGACGTGAGCGACGACGGACTTCCGGATGTCGTAGTTGCCACAGACAAGGGCACCATAGATGTGTTTGTCAACCCCGGCCATGGATCCATGTACGACGACTCATATGAGATAGAAGTGTTGCCTGGAGGGTCTCTGACTTCGATAGCCATTGGGGACTTCGATTCCGACGGATTGAATGACATCGCTTACCCACGACCTACCCGGACGATCAGCATCATCCTCCAGCAAGATGGCTCCCCGCTGTCGATGCCCGAGTCCTTCAATCTGACAGCGAGTTTCGTGGGCGAGTTCGAGACTGCACTCTGCGGAGACATCACCGGTGACGGCCGGGACGACATCGTGGGCCTGAGGAGCGATGATCCTATGGCATATTTGTTCGACCAGATGTCATTCGGGACGACCTCGTTGCCATTTGACACGCTAGCCTTCCCTGAGGCACCTTCCTTCGTGGCCTTGTTGGATGCCACTGATGACGGATTCAAAGATGTGATCGCGATGTTCAACTCCGCCGACCTCGTCTTCTTGTACGGGCAGGAGAATGGATTGCTACCGAAGACACCGTCTATGACATTCGTAGCTGGAGCTTCTCCCACTTTGGCGATGGTTGCAGACGGGAGTCAGGATCATAGAGGCGACCTCGTCGTGTGCGACTCAGCATCTCACTCGGTCTCCGTGTGGGAACAGGTGAATTCCGCTCCGGTCGCGCATTCTGGTGGCCCGTATGTCACTCAACAGGGCGACCCCTTGACGTTCAACGGTTCTGCCACCACGGGCGCATCCGAGATACCGTTTATGGAGTACAGATGGGATTTCGGCGACGGCAACTACACCGACTGGATCCGGGAGCCGAACCCCATTCACACATACATGGAAATCGACATGTTCGATGTGGTCATGGAGGTAAGAGACCCACTCGGACTGAGCGATGTCGCTTACACCGGGGTGACCGTCGTAGACAGCTCACCCCATGTGAGCCTAACGCTGTCCCCTTCCATCCCTCGCGAGGGCGAGCTGATAACATTCAACGACACGACTACATCGTACGACGACATCGTTCTGCTCAACTGGACTATCGATGATGTCCTCATTAGCAGTGGCATGGAGAACTCCATAACGGCCGTGTTCGACGACGGACCACACTCAATCACACTCGAGGCCACTGACGACGATGGTTCCATCTCGGACTACACCTGTGAATTCCAGGTCCTGTCGATGAGTCCAGATGCGACGCTGATCGCGCCCTCGACCGCTTATGAAGGCGTGAGCGTCTCCTTCGAAGTCGAGGTCGACCCGTGGAACGACGGGCCTTGGGACCCCATCGTCAGCTACGAATGGAACTTCTCGTACCAGGGCGGCGAATGGGTTGCTGACCTCGTTACGACTACGAACAGCACCACCATGGTGTTCGGCGCTGAAGGTAGCTCCGAGGAGCACTCCGTTGCCGTTCTCGTTACCGATGATGACGATGACTTCGCGCTATGCGTAGTCAACCTGACCATCCTCGATATCGGGCCCGATGCATCACTGGTGCTGTCCGACGACGTCCCTGGCGAAGGCGTGCCATTCACATTCATAGCCGTCGACTCGTTCGACGGAGTCATCGATTGGTCTTGGACTCTTACCGGACCTGATAGCTACAGCGAATCGTTCAACTTAACCGCGGACGCAATGGTGGAAACGGAATTCGTTCTCGCCGACGGAGCGTATCATATGCTGCTGGAGATGGCCGAAGCCGACGGCGACACGGACCAGTTCCTGCTGGACTTCAATGTCGCAGAGCTTCCGCCGAGCGTCACGCTGTCGGCATTGCCTGAGTCCGGAATTTACCTCGAGTTCGACGAAGTTGAACTGATGACGTCCGTGGAGAGCTACGACGCCGTCGCTGGTTACGAATGGGATTTCATCGCGTATGGCGGGGAATTCGTGGCGGATGATTACTCAGACGACGGCACGATGTACCACATATACAACTGGGCTGGCAACTACACCGCCAAGGTACGAGTAATCGATTGCGAAGGATCTTCGGCGATAGCGTTCACAACGGTGGAGGTCGTCGACAGAGATTTGACCGGGACTTTCGACGAGGTCATCGTGACTCGGAAAGACCCTAACGAGACTTCGACGCTCGTTTTCGACGCTGGGCATTTCGCGGAGGCATTCCCAGATATATCGAACGTCGTGTGGGAGTTCGGGGACGGAGTGCGCGAAGTCCTTGTGGGCGCTCCCTCAGAACCGGTCGAGCACTCATATGTCCCGATTCGTGACTATCAGGCGAACTTGACGCTCACGGACGATGACGGCAATGTACTCTGCATGAGCAGACAACTGCGCCTCTTCGAGCCCGAGATCGAAATCAAGTCTCCGACCGGCAACATGGTCATCACCCCCGGTACACCGCTGAGGTTCTCGATAAGCGACGACTCCTTGCCACTCGTCTCCGTGATGTACTCCGTCAATGGGGACGAGGAGCGGAACTTCACCATACTGTACGAGATAGACACGACCGATTGGCTTGATGGTGCGTACTTGGTGGTTGTGCGCGCAGAAGACAGGGACGGCAACATCGCCGTCAAGAACGACATCGAGATAGTCATCGATAGCGAGAACCCCCGGGTCATCCTCCTATGGCTTTCGAACAAGACGTATGCTGGTGACAGGATCAACGTGACGATCGAGGTTGACGACGTGAACGTGGACTCGCAGGGCGTGACGCTCATCGTGTTGTTTCCGGGACGGAGCTCGCCGGTGTATCTGTTGATGTTGTCGTACGGAGAGGACAAGTTCTACGCCGTGGCCGACGTGCCAATGAGGACAGGGACTATTGAGTTCTGGTTCACGATCGAGGACCTTGCGGGCAACACAGCGACGACGGAGATTTACACCGCCACGGTCAAGATGCATTTCATAGACGCCGCGTGGCCATACCTGCTGGCATTGGCACTGCTGACGGCCATCGGGACCGCGGCTTACTTCGTCCGCGAGACGAAGACCGCGGTTGATGAGACTTTCGTGATTTATCACGACGGTCGCCTGATGGCCCACAGCACAAGACGGCTCAAGCCTGGCATGGACGACCAGGTCCTTGGGAGCATGTTCGTTGCGGTGCAGGATTTCGTCAAGGACTCGTTCAAGGGAGAGACATCGTTCACCCTCAGGAAGCTCGACTTCGGCGAGAAGTCAGTTCTCATCGAGAAGGGAGAGAAGGTGTTCCTGGCCGCCGTGCTCCACGGAATGGCCTCGAAGAAAGCCGTTGGCCGGATGAAGATGGTAGTCGATGAGATTGAGAAGAGCTTCGGAGAGCCTCTGACCGACTGGGACGGTGACCTCGACAGCGTCAGAGGCGTAAATGACATAATGAAGAAGCTTTATTCGAGGGCGCCCGCATTCCCGGGTACCCTAAAGTGAAGCAGGGTGAGTTGTTGGCATTACCTATCCCTGATACCGTCACGCTGGTGGGAGTCACGTGCTTCTGCCTGGTGATGGCCGGAATATCGTATTACAAGCGCGTCTTCGACCTATCTGGCTCCCTATCAGCCTTCATAGTCGGTATGGTCATCGGAATATGCGGCAACGTGTTGTGGCTCCTGCTGCTGCTGGTCTTCTTGCTGTCGAGCTTCGGGGCCACAAGGTATAGGCTGGAGTGGAAGCGGGCGAAAGGCTTTCAGGAGGGGAGGAAAGGCGAGAGGAACTGGAGGAACATAGCCGCCAACGGGGCTATCCCCACGCTGATAGCGTTCGCGAGTTTCGTGTCGGAGGCGGTGGCGAACGGCAACCCCGCCGCAAACGTCTTCCCGAAGGATGTCGCGAGTTTCATGTTCGTAACCGCGGTCGCGGTCGCCGCTGCGGACACCGCGGCCAGCGAGATCGGAATCGTGGATCCGAGAGTGTACCTGATAACCACTTTCAGACGGATCAAGAGGGGCACGGACGGCGGGGTCTCCCTGACCGGGCAATTGGTTGCCTTCGTCGCTGCGGCGTACACCTCCGCAATCGCGTATGTTCTCTTCGCGGCGCTTGATACCGACCTTCTTGCGGGCCCGAGGACGCTCCTCATACCCATGCTGTCCGGCTTCTTGGGTTGTCAGATAGACAGCGTCATAGGCGCAACGTGGGAGAGGAGCGGCAAGGTGGGCAAGCTCGGCAACAACTTCATCTCGATAGCGTTCGGGACGTTGCTCGCACTGCTCTTCGCTCTCGGCTCTCTGTGAGGGCATCTGGAATAACATTCGAACGGCTCATGTTCGCAATGAAATCAACGCATGGGTGACTTCCGTTATGTCGGACACGCAAGCGTCTGCGCGACAGTGACCGGAACCCGCCTCAAGCCCGACCAGGATCGCGCGCATTCCGACAGCCTTCGCACCTTCTATGTCAGCTTCCAGGTTGTCGCCTATGTGTACAGTGTTGCATGCTTCGACTCCGAGCTCAGCCAAGGTCACTTCGAATATCCTGCGTGCAGGTTTCCTCTCCCGTACCTCGTTCGAGAACGTAGAGACATGGAAGCATCCCAGGATTCCCATCTGGTCCAACATCACCCTGAGCACGGATCCAGGCGTCTTGCCGGTGTTCGATATCAGCCCCATCTTGACGCCCATATCCCGCATGGCAGAAAGCGCTTTGGCCGCTCCCGGTAGCAGTCTTGGTCTGTGGTGTAGCATGCTATTCGAGTAGACGGCTTCGATTTCATCCAGGAGCGCCCGCTTCAGTTCGCCCGGAAGTCCGGCATCGAGGCATTCTAGCATGAATACCACCTGCTCTTTTGCGGACACGTCCTCATGCCTATTCCATATTGCCTCAAGATGACTTCCCATCATCGAATACGCCCTCTCCAGGGCCGCTCGTGGATAGGGCGATCCGGTCGACTCCAGGATCTGCCCGATCTCGTCCAGTCTGCGAGCGGCCACTCTCGCGGATCGTTGAGGGACCTCCTGTATCAGCGTGTCCCAAAGGTCGATTGTGACCGCGTCGATCCTGACCATGATAACGCTGCTGTGAACTGCCAGCCAGTTAATCAATGTGACTGAGCCTGATTGGGCCCCGGGCGATTTGGCAAGATTTTATATACGGAATCGTTATTAGACGCCTGAAGAGCGGTCTGACGGCCAAAGCGGCGGGGCCACACCTGGTCTCATCCCGAACCCAGAAGTTAAGCCCGCCTACGTTCTTTGCGGTACTGAGGTGCGCGAGCCCTCGGGAATCTCAAGGCCCTCGTGGCTTCGTGGCCGCAACGGCTAGATGTCCTAGCCAGGTACCTTCGGGTACAGGGTGAAATGCATCGTTTGAACCCGCTGTGGGCATGGAACGCTGTCAGCCACTCTTACTTCATTTCTCACTGGAAGTTGAATGCGGTACGTGGTACCTACACGAAAGGGTTTATAAGCGTCAGAGGCCGTTGGTTGGTGCGGAGCTGGCTGCCGTGGCTCTCACTTACGATGAGAAGTTGATTCTAACAGGCGTGCTGATACTGCTCTTGGCCTTCGTGCTGTTCTTCGAGCTCAGAGTGATGAGGGGCAAGGCGAGGGAGGTAAGGAGGGCGAGCCTTCGAAAAGACGAGGCCCACAACGCCGTGCACACCATGACATCGGTGTTGGATGTCGTTGCGCGCGAGGGCGCGGAACTGGGCAACGCCCGCGTGCTGGTCAAAAGAGCCAGGGAGGCCTATTCGCAAGGGGAGTACGGCCAGACGATGAGCCTCTGTGAGAGCGCAAAAATCGAACTGGAACGATGCAGAAGGCAGAAGGAGCCCGAGACTGAAACCGAGCACGCGGACGCGCTGGAGCTACTGGCATCGGAGATCGTTCGCTCCGAGAGACGTCCGAGCCACAGTGATTCCTACAAGGGTATGAAGCTCCCGGCCGATGAGGGATCCGGATACCTGGCAGCCAAGTTCGAGATGGGTACCGCTCGGGACGAGCTGGCGCAGGCGGCCAAAGACGGCAAGGAGATCGCTGACGCAAGGGAAGCGTTGTCAAAGGCCGAGGACGAATTCGAGCGCGGCAATTACTCCAAAGCACTCTCATTGGCCGTCAAGGTGAGGAAGTTCCTCAGCGAGGTTGCCGACTCAGACACGATACCTCTCGGCCCATCGGCGGTGAGGGAGGAGACCGAAGGGGCCGCCCTGAAATGCACATCGTGCAGGAGCATGATCCTGCCCGACGACGATTTCTGCGGCCAGTGCGGCGCACCCGCGTCCAAGGAAGCCCTCTGCCCCGAGTGCGGCAGAGAGGCCGGAGATAGCGACAAGTTCTGCAGGAAATGCGGCACCAAGGTACGGTAGATTACGCCGAACATTGGTGCCATACATTCTACGCATTCCTGCATTTGCCACGCCTGCCGGGCGTGGAATAATATATATACAGTGCAAAGACTAGGACGACTGGGGTGGACCCTAGGAGGAGGACATGGCCGAAGAGAACACGATATTCATCGGAAAGAAGGCGACCATGAACTACGTCCTCGCAGTCGTCTCACAGTTCAACGGCGGCTGCAACGATGTCTGCATCAAGGCGAGAGGACGGGCTATAAGCAGGGCCGTGGATGTCTCGGAGATTGTCAGAAACCGCTTCATCCGCGATGCGGCCTACAAGGACGTCAAAATAGAGACGGAAGTCCTGCCTGGACAGAACGGAACCGACGCCAACGTGTCATCTATTGAGATATATCTTGCCAGGTAGAGTACGATTCGGCCTTGTGGTCCGGCCATGCTCAACGGCGGTTAGGCCGTGCCTTGACCCAGCTCGACGCCTTTATGATAGACGAAGCATATCGACCATCAGCATACGGTCGATGGGGAGGAGTTAGTGTCAGGTCGTGATGTTGCTCTGATCAAGCTGGGCGGAAGCGTAATCACCGACAAGGCTACCCTCAGGGTTTTCAGGAAAGATGCGTGCAGGCGGCTAGCGCATGAGCTGAGCGTTTGGAGAGGGCCGCTGGCAATCGCCCATGGCGCAGGATCGTTCGGGCATATCCTGGCAAAGGAGCACCGGCTTCACGAGGGTTTCAAGGAAGAGACGCAGCTGAAGCAGATCGCATTGGTCCAGAGGGACGTCAGGGAGCTGAACGTCCGCGTCCTGGAGGCCCTAATCGACAGCGGTGTGAGTGCGGTGTCCGTGCCGCCTGCGGCGGCAGCGTCGTTCGACCGCGGCAAAGTCGTAGACTTCGATCCAACGCTGATCGACAAGACGATGGCACTCGGCCTTGCGCCCGTCACGTTCGGAGATGTGGTCCCTGACGTGTCCATGCGGTTCTCGATATGCTCAGGCGACCTGATGATGTACGAGCTGGCTCGCCATTTGAAGCCCAGGAAGGTGATTTTCTGCGCCGACGTGGACGGGGTTTTCACGGGCGATCCTAAGAAGGGAGATGATGCAAGCCTGATACCTGCATTGGACAGGGAGGCGATCGCAGGCATGAAACGAGATGCGCCGGTGAGTGCGGATGTCACTGGCAGCATACACGGCAAGTTGGAGATGATGCTGGCCATTGCGGGCCACTGCGAAAAGTGTATCATACTGAACGGTAATGTTCCAGGTAGGTTGGAGAGCGCTATGAGGGGCGAGGATATCCCCTCGACCACTGTGTTGCCAGGATAGGTGTTCGGATGACGCAAGGCGAGGAAGGGCCTGACAGGATTATCGAGAAGCGCAAGCACGACCATATCGACATCTGCGCAAACGAGGACCTGAGCCCCGGATACTACTACTGGGATGATGTCAAACTCGTCCACAAATCGTTGCCAGAGATAGACCTCGACGAGATCGACACTGCCGTCACGCTTTTCGGCAAGAAGCTCTCCGCCCCCATCGTGATCTCCGCCATGACGGGCGGGTATGGCAAGGCCAGGGAGATCAACAGAGTACTGGCCTCAGTTGCGGAGGAGTACGGCCTCGGCCTGGGAGTGGGCAGCCAACGAGCTGCCCTCGAAAACCCAGAGTTGGCCGACACCTACTCGGTAGTGAAGGATTTCGACATCCCCCTCAGGATCGCCAATCTGGGACTCCCCCAGCTGATCAGACAGAAGTCGGGAGAGCCGCTCGGGTTGGAGGACGGCGAGTCCGCGATGGAGATGATAGGCGCCGATATACTCGCAATCCACCTCAATTACCTACAGGAGGTCGTCCAGCCTGAGGGCGACACGCGCGCGAGAGGCGGCATCGCTGCGATAGAGCGGTTCGCCTCCAAGCTCCCGGTGATGGCCAAGGAAACAGGTGCGGGCATATCGCGCGAGGTCGCATTGGAGTTGAAGAATACGAAACTGCTTGGCCTGGACATCGGCGGCCTGGGAGGTACCAGCTTCTCCGCCGTCGAGTACTACCGCGCAAGGATGGCGCGAGATGCCACGAGGGAGAATATCGGCAAGGCTTTCTGGGACTGGGGGATACCATCACCCGTCTCAGTAGTGACCGCCAATGTCGGCCTGCCAATCATCGCGACTGGAGGTCTGCGAACTGGGCTTGACGTCGCTAGGGCTCTATGCATTGGCGCCTCATGCGGAGGTATGGCAGGCAGACTGCTGCCAAGCGCGTTGAAAGGGCAGGAACCGCTGGAGCGCGAGGTGCGGATGATCATCGATGAGCTTAGGGCAGCGATGTTCCTCGTGGGCTCGACCAGCATTGGCGAACTGACTTCGGCTCACGCTTTGGTGACTGGCATGTCGAGAGAATGGCTTGACCACGTGATGGAGTGATTCGATTGGCGTTCCCGGATGAGTACAAGGACCGCATCAAGATCATAAACGGCCAGCTGATGCAATCGTTCGAGGTGATGGACAACGTGAACCTCCGAGCCGCGATGGCACACTATCCCGCTGCCGGAGGCAAGAGGCTCAGACCGCTCCTGGCAACGATGGTGTGCGAGGCGTTCGGGGGCAATGCCGACAAGGCGATTCCGTACGGCGTCGCGCTTGAAATGATACACAACTTCACACTGGTCCACGACGATGTGATGGACGAGGACGATACAAGACGCGGGATGAAGACGGTGCACCACGAGTACGGCGTCCCCGAGGCGATCCTCGCTGGCGACGCCATGTTCGCGAGGGCGTTCGAGATGGTCCTCGACAGCGACATCGACGACTCAGGCGTTGTCAAGCTCGTTGAGATACTCGCGAGATCCGTCAGGCTTCTGGCGGACGGGCAGCAGATGGACCTGGACTTCGAGGACAGGGATATCGTAAGCCCTGAGGAGTATCTGGAGATGATCGAGAGGAAGACGGCAGTCCTTTACTCCGCCGCAGCCCAGGGCGGTGCCATAGTCGGGGGTGCTTCAGAGCAGCAGCAGGAGGCGCTGTTCGAGTACGGGAGACTCATTGGACTCGGATTCCAGATATGGGACGATGTCCTCGACCTTCGGTCAACAAAGGAAACCTTCGGGAAGCCGGTGCTGAACGACATCAGGAACGGCAAGAAGACGCTCATAATTGTCCATGCGGTGGACACGATGAAGAGCCCTCAGAAGGATGAGTTGCTGTCAGTCCTCGGAAAGAAGGGCGCGACAGAGGAGGAGCTGATGAGGGCGAAGGACCTCCTCGAAGCCGTAGGGTCAATCGACTACGCCAGCAGGATAGCAAGCGAGTTCGTAGCGAAGGCCAAGGAAGAGCTCAAAGCGGTGAAGGACGACAAGCACAGGACGATCTTGGTGGGGTTTGCCGACTTCATGCTCTCCAGGAAGTCTTAGGTCACGCCGGTCTTCGTCAGCTTGAAATCCGCCCTTCTGCCTTCTTCCAGGTGTCGATGCTTGATTATCACCGCTCTCCTTGAGCTGGAGCCCACCTTGTCCAGACGAACGATGGCCTTCGCATTGTGCAGCAGCACGTGCCCGCCCAGGGGTTCGAAGGTGCCCTTCTCGATGTCTGTATACACCTGGGAAGTCAGCAGCACCGGGATGTCCTTGTGCCTGGCAACGACCAACAACCTCGCCAGTTGAGGGCTCAGCGATTTCCGTACCCCCTTCTCATCGTCCTTCCTCGTCAGTCTGTAGTGGATGGTCGCCGAGTCGAGGATGATTATCCCCACCTCGACCGCACTTTCGGCAAGCTTCGAGGCCTTGTCGACAAGCTTCTCCTGCTCCTCGAACGAGTGAGGCTCGAAGAACAGCAGGTTCTTCATGACCTTCTCGTAGTCATCTCCTGACATCTGCTTCAGCCGCTCGAGTGAGACTCCTTCGGTGTCGATGTATATCGCCTTCTTACCAGATAGGGTCACGTTCCTGGCGGCCTGAAGACAGACATTCGTCTTGCCCGTGCCGGCCTCGCCGAAAAGCAGTGTTAAGGCCCCGCCTTCAAGACCTCCTCCGAGGAGGTCGTCGAGGGCGGCAGAGCCGATAGGCACACGGGTCACGCGTCGCCATCGGGCTCGTCTATGATAAGCATTGCGAATGCGTGCGCAATGAGCTATCAGACAATCTTATTATGCCGAAGGGCTTTCGTTAACCTCGTGAGCGTTCACAGGATTGGCGCCGAGGCCAGGTTGGACTCCGCCAGATGGATGGACCGCGACGTGGTCGTCAAACAGAGGGTCGTCAAGGGCTACAGGCACCCTACATTGGACCGGTCCCTGCAGTCGTTCAGGATTAAGAACGAGGCCAAGCTGATGATCGAGGCCAGGAAGGTGGGTATCCCTGTGCCGATAATATATTCACTGGACTTCGAGGGCAACAAGATTGTCATGGAGGAGGTGCCGGGCATGAGGGTCAAAGACGCACTTCAGGATCCATCGGTTGACGGCGACGGGGTGTGTCGTAGGATCGGGGAGATCGCCGGGAAGCTCCATGCCAACGATATCGTCCACGGTGATCTTACGACGAGCAACATGCTTCTTGACGGAGACCGCATAGTCCTTATCGATTTCTCGCTTGGGCAGAAGTCATCGGAGCTCGAGGACAAAGGCGTCGACATGCATCTGCTCGAAGAGGCCTTCCACTCCGCTCATCATTCTAGGTCGGAGCTCTACGCTATCGTGAAGGATGCGTACGCTGGAACCTATGCCGGAGGCCTCGATGTCCTCAAGAAGGTCAAGGAGATCGAGAAGAGGGGGCGGTATACACGCAAAGAATAGCCTTCGCAACCAGCAACGACGGAAAGTTCATGGAGATATCTCAGCAGATGGCGGAGCATGGTTTCGAACTCGACCATCTCAGGATGCCGTATCCTGAGCTGCAGACCTCGTCACTCGAGTCAACCATCATACCCGGACTGCTTTGGCTCGTCTCCAAGTACGACCGTCCGATTATGATCGACGACTCAGGTTTGTTCATAGATTCCCTTGGCGGATTCCCGGGCGTGTATTCCTCGTACGCGTTCAAGACATTAGGTTGCGAGGGAATTCTCCGCCTGATGGAGGGCGCCCAGCAGCGAGATGCTAGGTTCGAATGCTGCATCGGCTTCCTGGCGCCCGCGGGTGAACCGTTCATCGCCAAGGGCGTCGCCAAGGGCTCTATATCCGACGAAATGAAGGGGAGCGGCGGATTCGGCTACGATCCGATATTCGTCCACGAGAATCATGCCATGACCTACGCGGAAATGGACACCGGTGAGAAGAACAAGCTGTCGCACCGTGGGAGGGCGATGGAGAAGTTCATCGACTCGCTCCCGAGTCTGCTTTAGGAGCCTTGACCCAATAGTTTTATCTCCGCCTTGTCAATCCCCTTCACCGCCAGGGCTGCTACGGGGTAGTGGTTTAGCTTGGCATGATACGTGCTTTGGGAGCATGAGGCCGTCGGTTCAAATCCGACCTACCCCACCTCCATGTCCTGTCGTAAGGCCTTTGGCGGTCACTCATTCAAGGGTCCAACGAGCGCGACACTTCTTCCGTCAGGGAGATAATGATGAAATACGGAGTCCGCAATATCGATGACATAGGTGGTAATCTGAGGGAAGCGCTGATCGTCGTCGGGATTGCGGTAATGTTGGGAGCTGGCATGGTCGTTCTTTGGTCGTCTATTGAGCTGCGTAATCTGGAGCGCGCCCAGGATGTTCTCGATGATTTCGACCCTTTCTTCCCATTCAATGATCCATACAATGACATTATCGAAGAAGAGTTTGACAAACAGCGCGATTACTATTCCACGGTCAGGATAGTCGGTGTGGTCGGACTGGCCGCCGGTGCAATCATAGTGCTATACGGTCTGTTGTTCGTGAAGGAGGAACCAAGATCGTTGTGGGCTGCACCATCTACACCACCGGTGCCTGCTGGCGCGATGAACTACTGCGAGCACTGTGGACGACAAATAAGCCCAGGGGCCGTCTGGTGTCCCGGATGTGGCCGCAAATTCAAGCCAAAGGGATACGAAGGAAGTAGAGAACAGGAAGTTCTCTGACCCGCCCGCTCCATGGCGAGAAGCCTTTGAATATGAACACCCTTAACGACTTTGATGGGCGCCGAGGTGACAGACGATCTGGATCCCTCTCCTTATCGGGAAGAACGGGGTAGGAGGAGAAGGAGGAGGGCGGTAGTCGCCGTATCGAGTATCGCCATCTTCGTATTCGACGCGGCAATCATCAACTTTCTGATACCCTGGGTGGACAGGCAAAGCTGGTCGATAACGAGGTTTGGAACAATGGGCTATGTGGTGTTCTTCTTCACGGTCCTATTCACGTTCATAGCGTCGCTGATACTCGTTGCATACTACTTCGGCCGCTCGTCCTATCCATCGGACAAATGGCAGTAGATCATGGTCGGACGAATGCCTGGGTCCTGATGTGATAGGATGCGGAACTCAACGCAACAATCATAATATCCCTGCCTGCATTGGTATGTGATGGTCACAGCTCTGTCGGAGGGTTGTTGGAATGCTGAACAAAATCATCGAAGTTGAGGATTTGGCCAAGAGATATCCACCTGACGTAATGGCAGTTGACGGAGTATCTTTCTCCATCGACCGTGGGCAGGTCTTCTCGCTCCTCGGCCCGAATGGAGCTGGGAAGACGACGACGGTCGAGATCCTCGAAGGTCTGCGCGTGCCTACAAGGGGGCACATAAGGGTTCTGGATACCGATACCACGAAGAACTACGCAAGAATCCGCGGAAAGGTGGGAATCCTGCCGCAGAACTTCGAGCCGTTCGACAACCTGAAACCGGTCGAGGCCGTGGAGTACTGGGCGAAGCTGTTCGACATGCGGAAGACAAGGACGGACATCACCGAGCTCCTGGACATCGTCGGGTTGTCGGAGAGGAAGAACCTCATGTCCAAGAAACTCTCTGGGGGCGAGAAGAGGAAGCTCGGCATCGCCTTGTCCCTAATCAACGATCCCGAACTCCTGTTCCTCGACGAGCCGACCACCGGTCTGGATCCGAAGGCGAGGCGTGACCTCTGGAAGCTGATAGAGGAGATAAGAGGCCGCGGGACGACAGTATTCCTCACGACCCACTACCTCGATGAGGCGGAGAAGCTCTCCGACGATGTGGCCATCATGCACAGGGGCAACATAATTGCGCGAGGCAGTCCCTCCGAGCTCATATCGCGATTCGGCAAGACGACGGTTGTGGTTCTCGAAGGCGTTGGGATGAACGGCCTGACAGAGATAACGAGGAGAGGAATCAAGGCCACTGAGGCAAACGGTGACGTGATGGTTCCCGTCGCGAATCCGTCTGAGATGCGGACGATATTCGCCAAGTTGTCATCAATAGAACTCCCAGTCAAGGATATGTACACACGACGGCAGACGCTCGAGGATGTGTTCCTTGGCCTCGTGGGCACGAAAATGGACGAGGGGGTGCTCCAGGAATGAGCAGGATCCTGGCCGATATGGTCGCTTTCGGCAAGGGCTACCTCAGGAATGTCTCAGGCCCGTTCTTCGCGTTTGCGTTCCCTATTCTGCTTATCTTGATATTCGGCGCGATATTCTCGGGGGACAACGTCGCCACTGTCAGCCTGCCTGTTCAGAACCTCGACGATGGGCCCTACTCCGAGGTTTATCTCGAGATACTCGACGGGACTGGCTTGGTGGATATCGAAGCGATACCCGTGAATGCGGACATTAACGAGTACATCGATGACAACTCGCTCCCTCTCGCACTGGTGATCCCTGCGGATTTCACAACAGGGATAGATGATTTGCTTTATGCAAACGGTACTGGACAAGTGAGCTTGACTATCTACGGCGACCCGTCTCGCAGCACATACGGCGTCGCGGTTGGAGCGGTGGATGCCGCAATCACCTACCTCAACTACAACCTGACCGAGGCAGAGCCGCTAGTATCGTACCAAGTGAGTCAGGGTGGAGCCGAGGAGTTCAACTACATGGACTTCTTCCTGCCGGGGGTCGTGGGCATCACCGTCATGACAAACTCGTTGTTCGCCATGACGTCGATATGCGCGGAGTACAGGAACCGGGGCTATTTCAGGCTCCTTGCGACCACGAAGATAAACAAGTCGGAATGGCTCATCTCGAAGTTCATATTCTTCACGGTGCTCTTAGTCGCCTCGCTGGTGATGACCTATGCGATCGGGAGAGCGGTGTTCGACATGGAAACCACTCTGACTCCTATTTCTTTTGTGCTCATCGCGGCGGGGGCGTTCCTGTTCGTATCCATGGGCATGCTCTTGGGCGTGATCATCCGCGACCCGGAATCCGGCGCCGCAGTCGCGAACGCCATCGGCTTCCCGATGATGTTCCTGTCCGGGGCGTTCTTCCCGTTGGACTCGATGCCAGAGTATCTCCAGCTGGTCGCCAAGGTGATCCCTCTGACATACCTGAACGAGGGGCTCAGAGACACGATGGTGTATTCGAACAGCGAAAGCGCCTTGCTCAACCTCGCGGTGCTGGCCGTTATCGCGGTCGTCGTCTTTGTCGCGGCGAGCAAGCTGATGTCCTGGAAGGAGAAGTGAACGCCGGTCAGGGGAGAGGAGGTCCCTCCTCCGTCGGAGCGTCTTGCCGCTCAAGTTCCATGGGCTGAGGCGCTTTCGGCTTGCGCATCTTCAGCCCGACAAAAGCCGCCACGGCCGCGAGGGCGATGGCTATCAACAGAATCCACACCCAAGGTGAATCTCTATCGTCCTCTGACTCGGCGTCTCCTTGGCTGATGTCGATTACGATGACACCAGCATCGCCGACGGAGTCCTCGACGACAACGTCCGCGTACGCGACAATGTCTCCGTCAAAGATAAACGTCAGATTGTATTCGCCATCCTCTAGCCCGCTGATGACGAACGAGCCATCCGACTTCGTCTCATTCTCGGCCATCACGGCGTCCGAGCCTGCGAGCCTGGCCTCCACAGTCACTTCCGTCACCGGGTCGCCCTCGGCGTCTTCGACAGCGCCAGTTATGTATCCAACTGGTATGCTCGATATGAGGGCGATATCGCCGATGTCCTTCGTCTCTCCGGCGTTGAGCACTATGTACAGAGTCTCGTTGTGGAACCCGTCCGCGGACACTTCGAGCCTGTACTCGCCGCTCTGGAGCTCCTCGAATTCCATCATGCCGTCCGATTCTGAAATCGCGGTCATCATCGAAGTCTCAGAATCTGATGGATTGTATAGGTTGACAGTGGCGTCCGAAATCGAGGCGCCGGATTCGGTGACGATCCTTCCCTGTATGCCCGAATCGTCGACGGCCGTTCCGACAGGCAAGAGGACGATATTGAGATCTGATGAGACGCCTTCGCTGACGGTCACGCTCCCATACGAGTCAATGTAGCCTGTCATGCTCGCCCTCACATGATAGTCTCCGGGCTCCAGGTTGGGGAACACATACTCGCCCGTTGAGTACGTTGTTACGGAACTGATAACACCGAGGTTTGCGTTCAGGAGGTCGACAAGTACTCCCGAGTGGTCGAGCTCATCCTGGAGGGTTGCAGTGCCCCAGATGGAACCAGTTTCTTCGGTCGTCGCGCTCGTGAGCTCGAGCATGACGAGGACGCTGGTGAGGTTCTCAGAGTCCGGGGATTCGCCAGGAATGATGGTAACGTGACTCGTGCCCTCTACGGAGACGTTGTCGGGGCCGTTTGATGACAAAAGCACGAACCCCGATGGCGGTCCGATGTCGATCGTCGTCGGAGGACTCCCATCGTTTTCGGCATAGTCCACTTCGATGTACATTCTGTGAGTGTCCTCTTCAGGAACGTCCCAATACGATTGCATGTCATCGAAGCTGAGCGTGATTTGCAGATCCTCTCTCAAGTCCCACACCGAACCCGTTAGGTCTGGACCCGTGCATTCGAGTTCCTCGGCGGAAGGCGTGGAATATCCGATTCCATCCACGCAGAACGATTCGAGGAAGTACAGTCCTGACTGGGCGGCTGTGAGGGGCATGCCGAGATCCATCATTGCCATCATCTGCAGATTCAAGTCCCATCCCTCGATTTCGTCCTCGTCAACAAGCCCATCATCATCGCCCATGGCTAAGTCCGCAACCAGGAGTTCGAACTGCATGAAACTTGACAATTCGGGGAAGGCACAGGAAATGGTCATCGCGCCTTTCTCCCAATCTTCGAACGACAGGTCGATGTGATCGACATCGCAGGAGTATATGTCAGAGTCGATGTCAGCGGTCATGTTGAGTGTGACATTCAGATGTGCCACTTCGGATTCCGCAACCGTCACCGTCCCAGCGCCCAAGAGTACTGTGTAGTCCAGAGTCATGGGATCTGTGGAGTCGATCATCGCTGCCTCAATGAAGTAATCGCCTTCTTTGACTTCGAACGAGTACTCCCCCAGGGCATTCGATACTGTCATTCCGTATAGCAGAGCGGACCTCTGAACGGTGTCCTTCATGAACAGGATTACAGCGACATCAGCCAACGGATTCCATTCCCTATCCAGAGTCGTGCCTGAAATCGTTGAGTCTCTGGGCCCGTCCTCCTCAAGAGTGAAGTTCACACCCGAGATGTCCTCTTCGACATTGTCAATTTCCATCTCCTGGGGCAAGTAACCCTCAGCTACGACTTGTATGGTAACTTGTCCAGGGACGAGTCCGAGAGCTGTGTATTCTCCGTTCACATCCGTCCAGCTAACATATACTTCGGACCAGTACCACGTGTCATTGCTGCTTGAGACCATCATATCGGCGCTCGGTATCGCCTCGCCGTACTGGTCCTTCACGAAGCCAGAGATGGATAACAGCGCTGGGTGATTCAGCTCGTCATGGTCGAAGTCTTCGGTGGTCCCGTTCCCTAGGGTAATGCCAGTTATCTCTGTGTACCCAGGCCATTTCGAATGGGCGAGGGGGATTTCTAGGATATCGACATCAAGAGGCCCATCTAAGCCGGTTTCGTAAATTGAATAGGCGTCAATTATCTCAACAATGGTCTCCTCGTACTCCTCCATCAAGTATCCATCAAAGGTTTCAGGTGATACCACGAGATAGTCGCTCGGGTCCTGCAAGGATGTAAGAATCCTGTACTTCGAGGTGGTGTCAACCGTGATATTGTACGATATCCTGAAGAAATCAGTCAATCCGTCATCATTCACGTCGAGCATCTCACACCCAACTGCGCCTTCGAGGGATACAGGGTAATCCTCGAAATCGGTGGCATCGAAGAAGTCGGTCATGATCCAGTCGTGTGCGTCGAATCCATCGGTCGTCGATATCGAAGCACGTATGGCGTACTTCTTTTCGTTCAGGTTGAATCCATTGATCAAGCGACCGTCAATATCGACTGACAGCGTTTGAGAGTCACCAACCGTCAGCACGTGCTCCTCGCCGTATATGATGGAGGCATCTGAGCCGAATTCCGGTTCCAGCTCCAACTGCACAGTGACCAACTCCGTATCGAGGACATCAATGGTCATATGAGCCCTGATCCAATCCCAGAGCCCATCGCCGTCGTCATCGATTGTCTCGTAGGATGAATCCAACATCTCGTATGGTTCAGGTATTTCGAAATCATACAATGAGTAATCCCCGGTTATCGTATAGGCTGCCCAGTCAACCTGTTCTGCTTGAACAGGAATAACAGGAAAGTCTCGCCATACTACGAAGTGGGTGAGCACTATCATGGCCAGGTATGGGCCTTCGACGCCCGATGCAGATATGTCCCTTCCCGAGAAGCTCACGGGTATTGTGGCAGACTCCAGAATCGTCCACTCTTCTATGTCGTACTCCACGGACGTATGGCTAACATACTCCGTCATATCGCTATTCCAGAGTTCCGCAGCAATCTCGAGATAGTCTCTCAAGTATAAGGTCGAATATCCTAGCCAGGTGATGCCTACTATTGGAACATCTATGATGAGCGAATTGATCTTCCCATCCCCATCTGAGTCTTCAATTCTCTCGGAGATGGAACCGTCATCAATGCTCTCCCACGCCGCAACATTCTGAGCTGCAGAAAACAGTGAGATGACTAGCAATACACTTGTCATTATCACAATTGCCCTCGAATTGGCCATCCTTGTGCCCTCCAGTTTCCCCCGACCGTAGGGATTTACCCAGGAAGGTTACAGTAGGTTCGCGGATATAACATATATGCTCAGTAGCGCCAAAACCGACGCTTTTTCCACCCTTATGTGACTGAGTGGCAGAGCCGCAGGCACATTCGATAGAGTGAGAATGAATCAATGGGAAGAGGTTCTTTGAGTCTCAAGGGCTGCGAATTCTTCGGCTTCCGCATCTTCATGGCAGCGGCGACGCCGACAGTGGTCACGGCCGCCAGGGTCAAAAGGATTCAGGTCCGAGGCAGTTCGTCCTCGACATAATCGACCGAAGCCAGTTCTATAACGATGATTCCAGTGTCACCGACTAAACCGACTCCAGCCACATCGATAGGTCGGATAATCGCCCCATCGAGAGTGAAATAACTGGAAATACGTGAAAACAGCTCATATTCTGTTGGCAAGGCGAATCGCACATCGTCTATAGTCGATACGACGCCCCATGCGCCTCCCCGTCAGCGCAAGCGCAGTGGGCCTTCACCGGCCTCGCGGCCGGCAGTGCGCCTATCCCTCTTCCTACTCTAACCTCCACTTACTCTAAATATGAAAATCATATACACTCAAGAAAAACGGGACTCTTTGGAGGGCCGAGCATGAGAAAGTACAAGGACATTCCGCTCTGGAAGGACGTTAGCCCTAAGCAGTGGTCTGATTGGAAGTGGCAGGTGAGGAACAGGATTACCGATGTCGACACGCTGGCCAAGGTTATAAACCTCACCGATGCGGAGAGGGAGGAGATCGCCAACTCTATGAAGTACTTGAGGATGGCCATTACCCCGTACTACGCC
>Ga0224507_10000078_pt1 | contig 35568 bp, 34 predicted proteins | sample SF_Jan12_sed_USG_3_FD_170159 | JGI IMG/M metagenome (GOLD analysis project Ga0224507, IMG submission 170159) | Sediment microbial communities from San Francisco Bay, California, United States - SF_Jan12_sed_USGS_13 | ecosystem: Environmental > Aquatic > Marine > Sediment | place: USA... | reverse complement strand
TCCAGGCCATCGGTCAGGTTCACCGAGTTGCTGCTTCCCACGATCACGAAATAAGTAAATGGCACGTAGAACAGACCCATCGGGATCAGCACATCTTTCATGTACGGAATCAGCAGAGAGGTTTCAGCCGGAGACCGGGCGCTGGTATACAAGGTAATGACCACGGCCAGGGCGGTAACGCTCTGCCAGAACAACTTGGTCCAGGGTGCAATGCCTTCGGAGCCATCCACGTAGAGCTTCTTGTAGTCATCGACAAAGCCGATAGCGCCGAAAGCCAACATCGTGCCCACCACCAACCACACGTAATGGTTGGTGAGATTGGCCCACAACAAGGTGCTGACCGCTACCGCGATAATAATCAAGCCACCGCCCATGGTTGGCGTACCGGCCTTTAGCAGGTGAGTTTCTGGACCGTAGTCGCGCACTTTTTCGCCGATCTGGCGAACACGGAGATGCTTGATCATCAACGGGCCAACCACGAAACAAATGGCCAGGGCCGTCAACGCACCCAGGATGGCGCGCATGGTCAGGTATCCGAACACATTGAAGCCCGGATCGAACTGGGCCAGCCATTTAGTCAAATACAGCAGCATTCTTAATTTCCTGTCTTGAGCGGGTTATCGGCGCTATCAGTCAGCGCCTGAACGACGCGCTCCATGCGCATGGCACGCGAACCTTTCACCAGCACGCAATGCTCCGGGCCAATTCCGGCCAGTAAGGTTTTAACCAGGGAATCCAGGTCAGTGAAATGCCGACCACCTTCGCCAAAGGCCTCCACAGCAAACGCACACAGTGGGCCAAATCCAAACAGGCGCTGCACACCGAGCTTCCTGGCAAGTGCCCCAGACTCCCGGTGAAGACGTTCCGCATCGGGGCCCAACTCTCCCATGTCTCCCAATACCAACCAGGGCATTCCGGGCATGTCCGCCAGGGTTTCCATGGCAGCCTTGAGGGAAAGCGGGTTCGCGTTGTATGTGTCGTCGCAGATCAGGGCGCCGCTGGCAACGCGGTTAAACTGCAATCTGCCGGAGACAGGTTCCACCTGTTCCAGTCCGGCAACGATGTCACCTAGCTCAACACCCACTGCAAAACAGGCGGCAGCAGCAGCCAGGGCATTTCGGGTGTTATGCACCCCTGCCAGCGCCAGCCGAACCGGCGCTTCACCCACTGGGGTGCAAAGGGTGAATTTCTCGCCAACCATCCGGGAAGATGGTTCGCGACGAGCATGAAAATCGGCACTGGCGTCCAAACCAAAGGTCACCACATTCTTACCCGCAGCCAGGTCCTTCCACAGATCAAAAAAATCGTCATCGCGGTTAATAATTGCCGTGCCTTTGGCCGACAGGCGGGCAAACATTTCGCCCTTTGCCCTGGCCACGCCTTCCAGGCTTCCAAAGCCCTCAAGGTGAGCCGGCCCCGCATTAGTCAGTACTGCAACATCCGGCTTCGCAATGCTCGTCAGGTAATCAATTTCACCGGGATGATTAGCGCCCATTTCAACCACCGCGACCTGGTGATCGGCGGACAGGTTGAACAGTGTGAGCGGCAGACCAATGTCATTATTCAGGTTGCCCCGGGTGGCCAGCACTTTCTTTCTCTGGCCCAACACGCTGGCGATCATTTCTTTGACAGTGGTCTTGCCATTACTTCCGGTTACCCCGATCACCGGAATGACGAAACGACTGCGCCATTGCCTCGCCAGACTACCCAGCGCGAGCCGGGTATCATCAACCAGTACCTGGCTGAAGCCGCCCTCACATTCATGGTCCACAACACAGCCAACGGCGCCGGCATTGACCGCATCCCCGGCGTACTCGTGACCATCAAACCTGTCGCCCTTCAAGGCAACATACAATTGACCTGAGCGCACAACACGGCTGTCAGTCGTGACGCCACTGAATGCCCGGTCCACGCCCACCAGGCGGGCCTGCAAGTCACGAGCGACCTCTTTCAGCGAACCGGTAATCATGCTCGCCCCTCCAACGCCGCGGCCGCACAAGCCTGATCACTAAACGGCTTGCGCAGGCTTCCAATCTGCTGGTACTGCTCATGCCCCTTGCCCGCAATCAGCACCACGTCATCTGAACCAGCGGCGGCGATGCTGTGATTAATTGCTTCGGCACGATCACTCAACTCGATGACCTGCCCGTGATCTCCAACGCCCTCGCGGATATCGGCGATGATGGCCTCGGGATCTTCGTTCCTCGGGTTGTCACTGGTAATCACCAGGCGATCGGCCAGCCTTGCAGCAACCTCGCCCATCAACGGCCGCTTGCCGCGATCCCGGTCACCGCCGGCGCCAAACACGCACCACAGTTCACCGCTACAATGGGCGCGTGCCGAGGACAGCGCTTTCTCAAGTGCGTCGGGTGTATGGGCAAAATCCACGATCACCAGGGGCGCACCGTTGCCGTGCGACAGGGCCTGCATACGTCCGGGCGGCGCCAGCACCTGCCCCAGGGCACTGACCGCTGTGTCCAGCTCAATACCCTCTTCCAGTAGAACTGCAAGCACCAGCATCAGGTTTGCCGCGTTGAAATCACCAATCAGCGGGCTTTCCAGGGTGGCATCACCCCAACTGGAGCGCAGGCCCAGCACCAGCCCGGTATCCCGGGTCTGGATGTCCGCCGCCTGCAACCACCTGCCTTCCTGTAACTCCGGACGAACCCGGGTAGCCACCGCCACCCGATGCATCGCGACGTCGAGACTACGGAAAAGGCCCAGGCCAAACTCGTCATCCACATTCACCGCCGCCATTTTTAGACCGGGCCGGGTGAACAAGCGTTTTTTGGCTTGGCCGTAACTGGCCATATCACCGTGGTAATCCAGGTGATCACGACTGAGGTTGGTGAACAGGGCATTGGCAAATTGCACTGAATCCACACGACCCTGGTCCAGGGCATGAGAGGAAACCTCCATGACCACGTGGGAGGCGCCCCACGCGACCATTTGCGCCAACTGGCGATGCACGGTGATCACATCGGGCGTAGTCAACTCAACGGCATGCAATTGCCCGGGGACACCCCAACCGATGGTGCCAATCATGGCGGCGTTGATACCCAGGCGCTGCAAGGCACTGGCCAGCAACCAGGCGCAAGAGGTCTTGCCATTGGTACCGGTGATGCCGGAAACACTCAATCGGCTGGACGGCTGCCGGAAGAAACGATCGGCCAGCTCTCCCAGCTGCTCGCGTAATCCGGGTACCGGGAAACATTTGAGCTCATTGCTCTCGGGTGCCGTGACACCCGCCACCGGCTCCCAGGCCACCACCCCGGCGCCGGCCTCCCGGGCCTGCTCCAGGTAATCAAGCCCATGCCCGCTGTGTCCGGCGCAGGCCAGGAACATTCCGCCCGCTTCCACTTCCCTGGCATCCAGGGAAATATCCGGCACCGGCAGTCCGCGCCAGTTCTTTGGCACGTGGGTGCCCAGCAATTCGCCAAGTGTCTGCATGGCGGCGCTCATGGCCTGTCCCTCATAGCCTGGATTATTTCCCCGGGCCGACGACGGGGAACATTGTCCGGCGCAACAGCAAGCAGGCGCAGCGCGCCAGAGGTGACATTGGAAAAAACCGGGGCGGCTACTTCACCACCATAAAACTTGCCGGCTGATGGCTCATCGAGCATCACGACCGTTGCCAGACGCGGGTTGCTCGCCGGCGCCAGGCCAGCGAATACCGCCACGTACCGGTCCTGGGAATACCCGCCGGCATCAGCTTTCCACGAAGTACCGGTCTTGCCTGCTACCTGGTAGCCGTTCACCGCGGCGAGGGTGCCGGTGCCTCCATCGGCGACAACCGTTTCCATCATTTCAATCAACGCGCGCGCGGTGGCCGGGGAGACGACCCGGTCACCCCGAGGCGCCTCATCAAGGCGCAACAAACTTATCGGCAGGTGCTCACCATGATTGGCCAGTGTGGCGTAGGCCTCGGTAAGCTGAAGCAGGGTCACCGACATACCATAGCCGTAGGACATGGTGGCCTGGCTGATGGGGCGCCAACTATTGTAGTTGGCCAGCAAGCCGGCTGACTCGGCCGGCAGACCGCTGCCGGTCAGGGCGCCGAAACCGAACTGGGAAAAGGTGTTCCACATGTACCGCGCTTCCAGTTCCATGGCGATCTTGGTGACCCCCACGTTACTGGACTTGGTCAGTACCGTAGCCAGGCTTATGTTGCCCAGGTTGTGCTTGTCCTGGATCAGTTTGCTGCCTACCTTGAACGATCCCGGCGAGGTATCCACGGTGGAGTCACTGCGGAAGGTTCCGCTTTCCAGCGCCGCCGCTATCACAAAGGGCTTGATGCTTGAACCGGGTTCGAAAATATCGGTCACCGCGCGGTTGCGATAGCGGGCCGGTCGGAATTCCGAGCGGTCGTTGGGGTTGAAGGATGGCTGGTTCGCCATGGCCAACACTTCGCCAGTGGTTACATCAATAACCACGATAGAACCGGACTTGGCATTGTTGGCTTTCACCGCGGCCTTCAACTCGCGGTAGGCCAGGTACTGGATACGCAGGTCCAGACTCAGCTCCAGGGGCTGACCTTGCTGTAACGGCTCTACCTGTTCGACCTCAATGGTGTTGCCGCGACGATCGCGCAACACCCGCTTGAAGCCTGGCTCACCGGCGAGCCAACCGTCATAGGCCAGCTCAAGACCTTCCTGCCCACGGTCATCAATATCCGTGAAGCCCAGCAGGTGACCGGTGACTTCTCCGGCCGGATAATAGCGATGATATTCACGCTGCAAGTACACGCCGGGAATATTAAGTTTCTCAACCCGAAGAGCCCGTTCCGGCGACATGTGTCTCTGCAGGAACAGGAATTCGCGATTCATGTTGGAGGCGATTCGGCGCTTGAGCCAATCCGGCTTCACTTCCATGGAACGCGCCAGCTCGGGAAGCCGATCAGTGGCATCGGCCACGATCCTGGGATTCACCCAGACGCTATCCACAGGAGTGCTGATCGCCAGGGGCTCGCCATTGCGATCGGTAATCGGGCCGCGCGGCGCAACGATGGGCACGATGCGAATATGACGAGCTTCGCCCTGCTCCGCCAGGAAGGCATTGCTGAGCACCTGCAAGTCCAGGGACCGGGCAGCCAGCGCCATTCCTGCCAAAAGCAGAATGCTCATTACAAAACTGACCCGCAAGCGGATCCGTTTCAAATTCTGCTCAAAAACCGCGGACTTGCTCATTGGCTAACGATGATTACGTCTAGGGGTTGAGGGATGTGCATGCCCAGGCGCTCCCGCGCCTCCCGGTCAATGCGCGCATGGGTAGACCAGTAACTTTCCTCTATTTGTAATCGCCACCAGTCCACGACCAATTCATCGCGCTGGCTGTTGAGTTGCTGCAGGAGGGTGAACTGACGCCTGGACTCGTGGGTTACATACACAACGGCCAGGGATGACAACAAGGTCATGACCAGTAAACCGGGTACAAGCAGGCGCAACAACGGTGCCATGTTCATCGCAACTTCTCCCCCACCCTCAAGGTGGCGCTGCGCGAACGGGGATTTTCATCCTGTTCCTGCTCTGAGGCCGTCACAGCCTTGCCAATCACTGCCATGCGGGGCTTGGCATGCTCGGGGATGTTCGGCAAACCCGCATACACCGGGTCGGGTCGCGAGTGGCTGCGAATAAAACGTTTCACCATGCGATCTTCGAGGGAATGAAAACTGATTACGCACAGCCGTCCACCGGGAGCGAGTAACTCCAGCGCAGCATTCAAGCCGGCTTCCAGAGACTGCATTTCGCGATTGAGATAAATCCGTATCGCCTGGAAACTGCGGGTGGCAGGGTGCTTGCGCCCGTGGGGCCTTGGCACCGCAGAGGAAATCAGTGCGGCCAGGTCCAGGGTTCTTTCCAGCGGCTTTTCCTCACGTCGACTCAGGATTGCCCGGGCAATACGCCTTGAATGACGCTCTTCACCATAGCGCCAGAGCACCTGGGCTATTTCCTTTTCAGAGGCTTCGGCCAACCACTGGGCAGCAGTCATGCCTTCTTCATTGTCCATGCGCATGTCCAGGGGACCGTCTTTCTGAAAGCTGAAGCCACGCTCCGCCTCATCAAGTTGAGGCGAAGAAACGCCCAGGTCGAACAAAAGTCCGTCCAGCGCGCTAATTCCGTGTTCCCTCGCTAATTCCCCCAACATTTCGAACGAACCCCTGATAATCGTTACACGTTGGTCGTCGCCAAAAAAATTCTTAGCCACTTCAATGGCTTGAGGGTCCCGATCCAGTACTGTCAGCCGCCCATCCGGTCCCAGCGCGTCAAGGATTGATCTCGCGTGGCCACCCCGTCCAAACGTGGCGTCCAGGTACACACCGGAGGCCTTTACAGCCAGAGCCTCCAGCACCTCCCTGTGGAGCACCGGCAAATGACGTTCCAAAGCCGGATTCCTATAGAGAAAGTGATTCGAGCTCAGACGGCAGATCCACACTGTCGTCATCGGCCTGAAGCCACTGGTCGCGCTTGGCGCTCCAGCTGTCTTCATCCCAAAGCTCAAATTTATTGCCCTGACCAATGAGGATGGCCTGCCGGTCCAACCCCGCGAACTCCCTCAACTCACGCGGTAACAAAATCCGTCCGTGACCATCAAGATCGAGTTCAGTCGCATAACCCACCATCAGCCTCTGCAGCTTGCGAGCCCTGGCGTTCAGGCTCGGCAATCGCATCAGCTTGCGCTCGACTTCTTCCCAGTCCGGATACGGATAAATAAGCAGGCAGTAGTCACGATCCACGGTAACCACAAGCCGGCCGTCACTTCTCTCGGACAGCCGGTCGCGATAGCGCGTTGGCATGGCCATCCGCCCTTTTGCGTCCAATGTGATTTTGCTTGCACCGCGAAACATGTCTTTTGGGTCCTCCAAAAAGCCTGGAGTTCCATTTCTCCCCACTTTTCCCCACCTCGGCACACTATAGGTACGCTCAACCAGCACTGTCAACTGGAAAACAGCAAAAATTTCTTAATAGTGAATGACTTAGACGCGCTTTTTAGCCGTGTTTCAGGTCATTTTCGAGACCTTTTGAGACACAAAATCAGTATGTTAAGAGCGCTTCCTGAGAAAGGTCTTTAATTAGAAAATTTCTTTTAATTAAGGTGGGAGTCGGCCGATAAGCCGGGTTTTGTCTTGGACAACCATTCATCTGGGATACGCGTCACCGCGTACCTCAAGCGACCTACCCGGGAACGAATGCGGGCCACATCTACGGCCGAAGCCGATCGCTCCCCTATTTGGTCTTGCTCCGGGTGGGGTTTACCTAGCCGCGAAGTGTTACCACTCGCGCGGTGCGCTCTTACCGCACCATTTCAACCTTACCGGCATCCGTGAGGATGCTTAGGCGGTATGCTTTCTGTTGCACTTTCCGTAGGCTCACGCCCCCCAGGCGTTACCTGGCACCCTGCCCTTCGGAGCCCGGACTTTCCTCCGCGGGTCAAAGACCCGCCGCGGTTGCCTGGCCGACTCCCGCGGCGAACAATAGGTCCTGAGAAGGTAAAACTCAAGGCAAATCAGTGCCTTTTTGCAATTCTGTGGCTCGCCGGTAGACCTCGTTGCGGCGCAGCCCACATAACTCCACGGCCAGCTTTACCGCCTGGCTCAGGGGCAGTTCGGGCAACAGCACCCCCAGTACGCGATCCAGCTCCGGATTTTCGGCAATCTCCGCAACCGGGGTACCCTGCACCAGCAAAACCAGCTCGCCACGCACCATGTCCACATCCGAGCCCGCCCGATCGCGCAATTGGGCGAGACTGCCCCGATATATGCTTTCGTAGAGCTTGGTCAGCTCCCTGGCCACCGCCGCCTCGCGATCTGGCCCAAGAATCTCGCACATATCATTCAGCACACCCGCAAGGCGCTTTCCGGATTCATAGAACACCAGCGTTCTCGTTTCATCGGCCAAGCCCTCAAGGCGGGTCCGGCGGGCACCTGACCGGGCCGGCAGGAAACCCTCGAAAGCAAACCGGTCGGTGGCTAGTCCGGCTACCGACAAGGCCGCCACTGCCGCACAGGGGCCAGGAATCGGAATGACCGGCATATCCAGTTCCCGCAGCCTTCGTACCAGGGGGAACCCGGGATCGCTGAGCAAGGGTGTACCTGCGTCCGACACCAGGGCGAGACTTTCACCGGCCTGCAAACGCTGCACTATCGAATCCAGTTTCTGGCGCTCGTTGTGCTCGTGCAGGGACTGCAGGGGTTTGCTCAAGCCGCAGTGCCTCAACAACTGGGCGGTATGACGCGTGTCCTCGGCCAGTACCAGGTCTACCTGGCCCAGCACATCAACCGCCCTGGGAGTCAGGTCAGCCAGGTTGCCTATCGGTGTGGCGACAACATAGAGGGTACCAGCAGCAATCTGTTGCATGGGATAATCCAGCCGGAAAGGTTAATCTTGCGGGCAGGATACTAAAAGCAGCGGCTTTAAGTGGATTTCCGTAAAAATCGGTCATCGGGCCACTATTGCGAGTGGCCACTGGCCCCAGTTGGTGCTTGACTGGTAATTGGGCCAATTCAGACCCGGGAACATAACACCATGAGAATATTTGCCCGCCTAGTTCACAGCGCTGCTCGCGGCCTCCCGATGCTGCTGCTGCTGACGGTTCTGTCAGCCTGCCAGGCGCCCGTGAAACAGGTAGACACCCGCAGTCAGGTTTATCGCGCGGAAACAGCAGCGGCCCAGGGGCAGTATCGGGACGCCGCGCAAATATACATGGAACTTGCAGCCCGGGATGCGGGAACCCAGGCCGATCACTGGCGACTGCTTGCTGCCCGGGAATGGCTCAATGACGACAACCTGGTTGCGGCCGTTGCGGCTCTGGAGTCGATTGCCGGGCCCATGGACAGGGACGATTACGCCTTATGGACCATCCTGGGGGCAAGGGTCGCACTGACCCGGGGCAAACCTGCCGAGGCACTGCAGACACTGGAAGAATCCCCGCTCCCATCGGCAACCCTGGCCGCACAGTTTTACCGGATCAAGGGCATGGCGCTGCTCGGACTGGGGAGGGTGGAACAGGCGATACTGGCCTTCGGCGAGGAACAAACCTGGGCAAACAACGCCCAGGAACTGCTGGCAAGCCAGCAACTCCTGCTGGATCAGCTGCAAGCCAGGGCACGCAAGGGCGCGCTGCCTGACTCCAGTCTGGATCCCGTGGCCCAGGGCTGGCTGGACCTGGCGCGCCTGAGCAGCGTGGCCTCCACAGATAGCCCCGCACTCTTGGCGGGGCTGCGTAACTGGCGCCTGGCCAACCCTCAGCACCCAGCCGTCACAGGCGTCGTAGCCGCCCTGATAGAGCGCCACCGGGGCGCGAACAGCTATCCCATACAGGTTGCTCTGCTACTGCCGTTAAGCGGACGAGAACGTGCCTATGGCGAAGCTGTCAGGGACGGGTTCCTTGCCGCCTACCTGAACAGCCCCAACAAGAACTTACTGCCCCTGGTCAGGATTTACGACACCCAGCTCCAGAGCTCTGTCGCCACCTACCGGGAAGCCATCAGAGAGGGTGCCGACATGGTGGTTGGCCCATTGCTCAAGCAGAACGTTACTGAACTGATTGGCGTGGCAAATGGCGAGGTCCCGATACTGGCCCTGAACCGCGGAAATGTCGGAGGCTATACCCCTCCGGCCTTTTACCAGTTCGCCCTTGATCCTGCCGAAGAAGCCCGTGAAATAGCGCGCGGCGCATTGGCAGACGGTTACACACGCGCCATCGCACTGGTGCCCTCCACCGGCTGGGGCCAGCGCATCCTGGAAAGTTTCACCAGCGAGTTGGTAGATAACGGTGGCCAATTGCTGGCCAGCACCGCCTACGATCCAGGTGAGCAGGATTACTCTTCCGCCATAACCCGAGCCCTGAACCTGGATCAGAGCAAGGAACGCTTCAGCAGGCTGTCTGACTTGCTGGGCATGTACCCGGAATTTGAACCGCGCCGCCGCGAGGACGCGGATTTTGTATTCATCGCCGCTTACCCCGAGCAGGGTCGATTGCTTCGCCCGCAATTAAAATTCCACTACGCGGCCAAGCTGCCGGTGTATGCCACATCCGCCATATATCAGGCCGATGCCATGGCAAACAACGACCTGGACGGGCTTCAGTTCGCGGACATGCCCTGGCAGTTGAGCATGACAAAAGAAACCGGCGGACTGCGCCAGAAAGTCGCGTCGGCGTTTCCGGGCTTGGAAGAAAATCAGCCGCGGCTGTTAGCCATGGGTGTGGACGCCTTCCGTCTGCTCCCCTGGCTGTATAACCAGCAGACAAACCTCCAACTAGCCGGTGCTACGGGCCTCCTGGGCATGACAGCTGATGGGGTTATATATCGGAAGTTGCAGTGGGCCCGCTTCCGGAGCGGTGAGCCCAGGATAAGCAAACCCAAGGTCCTGTACCCGGCGCCCGGGGTGACGGGGCGGCCTTGAGCCGGGACCGGCGGGCTCACGGGAAAGAGGCTGAAAAACTGGCCCAGGAGTTTCTGATATCCCGGGGACTGAAACTGGTCGAGGCAAACTATTACTGCCGACTCGGTGAGCTCGACCTGGTGATGAGAGATAAAAATTCACTGGTCTTCGTAGAGGTTCGCCTGCGTCGCAATCCGGATTTTGGCTCTGCCGCGGAGAGCGTAACCCGAAACAAGCAGGACAAACTCTGGCGAGCCGCGCTACACTTTATGGCCTCCCGACCTGACCTGGCGTCGCTGCCGGTACGGTTTGATGTGATCGCCTTGTCCGATATGCGAATAGACGACAGCTGCTGGATACAGAACGCCTTTGGCGCCAACCACTGACGGATTCAAAAACATGCAAGCAGAAGCCCGAATCAAATTGCTCTTTGCAGACAGCATTGAGGTAAAGCAACGCGCGATGGAACAACTTGCTCCCTCTATCGCTGCAGCGGGACAGTTAATGACCGACTGCCTGCTTAACAATGGCAAGATACTGAGCTGCGGAAATGGCGGCTCGGCAGGAGATGCACAGCACTTTTCTTCCGAAATGCTGAACCGTTTCGAGATGGAAAGACCCGGCTTGCCCGCCATGGCGCTGACCACCGACAGCTCGACCCTGACATCCATCGCCAACGACTATTGCTACGAGGATATTTTCAGCAAACAAGTCAGGGCCCTCGGACAACCGGGCGACTGCCTGTTGGCCATCAGCACATCTGGTAACTCGGAAAACGTTTTACGCGCGGTGCAGGCTGCCCACGAGCGCAATGTGCAAGTGGTAGCACTTACCGGACGGGACGGCGGAAAGATGGCAGGCATCTACCGCGAGGGCGACGTGGAACTTCGTGTACCCGCAACCTCAACCGCCCGCATTCAGGAAGTTCATCTCCTGGTCATTCATTGCCTGTGCGACCTGATTGACCGCAGGTTGCTGGGAATGGAGCAATAACCCGGTAGATCCCGGAAATCTACTTTACGACTTTTAGATGGGATCGCCGGGGAGTCTCCCCTGGTCCATCCGGCGCGGGCTCCGGATCAGGCTCCGGTGGGGTCGGCTCAGAACCGTCGTCCTCATCTCCGAACAGCATTCCCTCGCCCGATTCCCTGCCATAAATCCCAAGCACCGCCCTGACAGGAATACTCACCGCCATGGGCGTTCCACCGAACCGGGCCTGGAAAGTAATTTCGTCATTCTCAATCTGGATTCCCGAGGCAGCTGAATAACTGACATTGAGAACAATGCGTCCGTCCTTGACGAATTGGCTGGGTACCACGACCCCTTCTGCGGTCGCATCGACAACAATGTGGGGGGTCTGGTGGTTATCCGACATCCATTCATGCATTGCCCGTAACAGGTACGGCCGACGCGATGAAAGTTCGGACCCACTCACAGTTTACTGCCTGATCTCTCGCTCAAGTTCGGTCAAGCTCTGCTGGAACGAGGGACGATCAAAGATGCGCTGTGCATACTTGGCGATCGGTGCGGCCTCCTTGGGCAGCTCAATTCCGTACTTGGGCAAGCGCCACAGAATCGGGGCAATGGTGCAATCCACCAGCGACAATTCATCACTGAGGAAGAAAGGCTTGGCGCCGAACACTTCCGAACTCGACAGGATGCTTTCCTTGAGGATTTTGCGCGCCTTCAAGGCGGGCTTCTTCTCGCCAGCGGCCTCAATCTGCTCAGCCATGGTGTACCAGTCACGTTCCAGGCGGAACAGCGCCAAGCGAAATTGGGCACGGGTAACCGGATCAACCGGCATCAGAGGCGGATGAGGGAAACGCTCATCCAGGTACTCGATGATTACCCGCGAGTCGTACAACACGAGATCCCTATCCACCAGGGTGGGAACGCTGTTGTAGGGATTCAGGTCAAGCAAATCCTCGGGGAGATCGGGCCCTTTAACATCGACGATATCAATGTTGATGCTTTTCTCCGCCAATACCATGCGAACCCTGTGGCTATGGGTACACAACTGATTGGAAAACAAAGTCATCACGGAACGCCTATTGGCAATATTCGACATATCAAGCTCCACTGGGCCTTGGCCCAGTCATGAGATCGGGGAAAGAGTCTTCACAGCCCTAGTGCACATCCTTCCAGTATTCTTTCTTCAACGCATACGCGAACAGGAAAAATACCAACAGGAAGAACATCACCCAGATACCCAGCTGAACTCTCTTGAGTTGCACCGGCTCGCCGATGTATTCAAGGAAGTTCACGATATCAAGGACAAATGCATCGTATTCTTCGGCCGAGAGCTTGCCGGCACTGGCCTGCTCGAAGCGATCGAAGACTTCGTGTTCATTGCCGGCCGCATCCTTCTCGGTGCGATAAACAACCCGCTGGGTGCCCTGCAGTTCCCACAATACGTGAGGCATGCTCGCACCGGGTAACACCAGGTTATTCATACCGGTGGTCTTGCCCTTGTCCTCGTAGAAGGACAGCAGGAAAGTGTACAGCCAATCGCCTCCGCGGGAACGGGCGATCAGCGACAAATCCGGCGGAGGCTGGCCGAACCAGCGCTTGGCATCATCTGCCGGCATAGCAACATTAATCGTGTCAAACGGACGTTCTGCGGCAAACATCAGATTGTCCAGCACCTGGCTCTCGGTCAGACCCAGGTCTGCGCCCAGGCGATTGAACCGAACGTACTTGGCTGAATGGCAGCCAGAACAATAGTTAATGAAGTTCCTGGCGCCGCGCTGCAAAGAGGCGGTGTTGGATACGTCCACGTTGGCGGTCTTCATTGAAGTACCGCCAGAGGCAGCCATGCCTACCATGGGAACACTCAGCAACAATATAATAAACAAGCGCTTAAGCATGGTAAGTCACCCTCTCAGGAACCGGCTTGGTCTTGTCCGCCTTGGACAACCAGGGCAGAAGCAGGAAGAACGCAAAGTAGATGAACGTGGCCAAACGAGCGAGGTTGGTGTAGACCGGCGTTGCAGGCTGCATCCCCAGGTAACCCAGGGCAATAAAGGACACGGTGAACAATGCCAGCGGAAGCTTGTACATCCAGCCGCGATAGCGGATTGATCGCACCGGAGAGCGATCCAGCCACGGCAACAGGAATAGCAGGAGAATCGCGCCACCCATCATCACTACACCGCCCAGCTTGTCAGGCACGGCGCGCAAGATGGCGTAGAACGGGGTGAAATACCACACCGGAGCAATATGCTCGGGTGTCTTCATCGCGTTAGCTGGCTCAAAGTTCGCGTGTTCAAGGAAATAGCCGCCCATTTCCGGGGCGAAAAACACCACTGCGCTGAATGCCATCAGGAAGACCGCCAAACCGGCAGTGTCCTTGACGCTGTAATACGGATGGAAAGCAATGCCGTCCAGGGGCTTGCCATCGGGTCCCTTCACATTCTTGATCTCGACGCCGTCAGGGTTGTTTGAACCCACTTCGTGCAAGGCCAGGATGTGAGCCACTACCAGGAATATCAGCACCAGCGGCAGGGCAATCACATGCAGGGCAAAGAACCGGTTAAGCGTGATATCGGAGATGTAGAAATCACCGCGGATAAATTCCACAAGACTGTCGCCAATCACCGGAATCGCACCGAACAGGGATACGATCACCTGGGCTCCCCAGTATGACATCTGTCCCCAGGGCAACAGGTAGCCCATGAACGCCTCACCCATCAACACCAGGTAGATGAGCATGCCGAAGATCCATAGCAGTTCCCTGGGCGGCTTGTACGAACCGTAAAGCAGCGCGCGGAACATGTGCAGATACACCACGACGAAAAATGCCGAGGCACCCGTTGAGTGCATGTAGCGAATCAACCAGCCCCACTGCACGTCACGCATGATGTACTCCACCGACGCGAAGGCGTCAGCGGCGGAAGGCTTGTAGTTCATGGTCAGGAAAATACCGGTGACCAACTGGATGACCAGCACCACCAGCGACAGTACGCCAAAGTAGTACCAGAAATTAAAGTTCTTCGGAGCATAGTACTCGGCAGCATGCTCGTTAAACATCTTGGTCAGGGGGAAGCGTGCGTCGACCCAGGCCAGCAGGCGCGCGCCGGCGCCCTGATTTTCAGTTGAACTCATTACGCAACCCCCGCGTCGTCGCCAATCAGGATGAGGCTGTCATTGAGGAAACGGTATGGCGGAACTTTCAGGTTCAAGGGAGCAGGAACGCCCTTGTAGACCCGGCCTGCCAGGTCAAACTTTGAGCCGTGGCAGGGGCAGTAGAAGCCGCCTTTCCATTCGGGACCCAGATCAGCCGGAGCCACCTCGAACCGCTCTCCCGGCGAACAACCCAGGTGCGTACAGTTACCGATTACGACAAAGATTTCGGGCTTCAGCGAACGGTACTGATTGGCCGCGTAACCAGGCTGCTGGGGCTGGACGGACTCGGGGTCTCTCAGCGAGACCTCCACTTCGGGCAGGGTCTGCATCATCGCGTCGGAACGGTAGAGCACCCAGACCGCCTGGCCACGCCAGGTAGCCCGGATCATTTCACCCGGCTGCAACTTGCTGATATCCACTTCAACCGGGGCCCCCAGGGCCTGGGCACGTGCGCTTGGCTTCCAGGAAGATAGAAATGGAACTGCCGCGAAACCCGCGCCAACAGCGCCGGTAACCGTAGTTGCGACGGTCAAAAAGTGACGCCTGCTTTTGTCAACGCCCTCACTCATCAATGAGTCTCCTGAATCTGGTACTTAACCCGATTGGGATAAATGAAACATTCGGATTATGCTTGCGGTGCCACAGGCTTCCAACTTGTGGCACCACGCAGCAAACGAAACATTATACATGGCGCTTGGATTTTGCGGTACGTTCTGACCATAAAATGAGCCTAAAAGGCAGGCAAATGCTGAGAGTAACGAATAAAAAAGGCGTTCTCCGTGAGGAGGAACAATGAAAAGCATGAGACCGGGGGCCTTCCTGGCCCAATCTGCCGCCACTGGACTGGCTGTAGCATTTGCCGTGCTGTATTTCTTCCCAAACCAGGCGCTAAACCTCAGCCGGTCCGCCGGCAGCACCCCCAACTCATACGCGCAAGCGGTCCAGGCTGCTGCCCCGGCCGTGGTAAATATTTATTCTTTCAGGAGACTGGAATCCAGTGACACTGAAGAGCCCGAGGCAGAGCCCACCCTGACCAGCAGCCTGGGATCGGGAGTGATCGTCGATGAGGCTGGTTACATTTTAACCAATCACCATGTGATCGATGGAGCCGAAAGGATCAGCGTGCAGCTGTCCGATGGCCGGGCATTGACTCCGGAGGTGATCGGCACAGACAGCCCCACAGACCTTGCGCTGCTCAAGATTCCCCTGGAAAACTTGCCGGCCATCACTCTGGGCAGGTCCGACACCCTGCAAATCGGCGATGTGGTACTGGCAATCGGCAATCCTTATGGCCTGGGTCAAACGGTTACCCAGGGAATTGTTAGCGCAACCGGCCGCTGGCAATTGGGCCTGACCCTGATCGGGGATTTCATCCAGACGGACGCGGCGATCAATGTCGGCAACTCCGGGGGAGCGTTAATTAATTCCCAGGGCGAACTGATTGGAATCAACATAGCCACCCTTGAGCCGGAACTGGCCCTGGAACGCCGGTTGCCCGAAGGCATCGGTTTCGCCATACCGGTCAACCTGGCACGGGGCGTCATGGAGGAGCTCAAGACGCGTGGCCGGGTGGTCCGGGGGTGGCTTGGTGTAGAGGCGATAGACCTTACCGCCACCCGTGCTCGCGAGCTCGGGCTCTCACAATCAACTGGAATCGAGGTGCGGCGTGTCTACCCGGACAGCCCGGCAATGACCATCGGCCTGCAGCCAGAGGACGTGATTACCGAAATCAACGGGCAGGCGATCCTGGTGCGACAAAGCGCGGTAAATATCGTTGCCGGGCTTCAGCCGGGCAACGCAGTTGAACTGGCGGGAGTTCGTGACGGCAAACCATTCCGTGCCAGCGCTACCTTGATTGAGCGAGCAGAATAAGGCGGTTATTCGCGAATGCGTTGAATCTTTGCCCCCAGCGCGGAAAACTTTTCCTCGATCCTCTCGTATCCCCGATCAATGTGGTAAATCCGGTCGACGATGGTTTCGCCCTCCGCCACCAGGCCAGCCAGGACAAGGCTTGCCGAGGCACGAAGGTCAGTGGCCATCACCGGGGCACCGGTCAAACGCGGCACACCCGTAACGATTGCCGTATTGCCCTCGATTCGAATGTCCGCACCCATACGCTGCAACTCCTGTGCATGCATGAAGCGGTTTTCAAATACGGTCTCGGTAATTGTGCCGACACCCAGGGCCACCGAATTCAGTGCCGTGAACTGGGCCTGCATATCCGTGGGAAACCCAGGGTGGGGCGCGGTACGCAGGTCAACAGCTTCGGGCCGGCGTCCCCGCATGTCCACTTCCACGGTATCGCCTTCCACTGTCACCGTGGCGCCGGAATGCCTGAGCTTGATCAGCACCGCATCCAGGTGCTCGGGACGAACCTTGCGGACTTTCACGCGGCCGCCGGTAATTGCAGCAGCCAGCAGGTAAGTGCCGGCCTCAATCCGGTCCGGCAACACCGTATAGTCGGTCCCCTGGAGGTTTTCCACCCCGTCAATCACGATGGTGTCAGTACCCGCGCCTGAAATCTTTGCGCCCATGCTGACCAGGAAATTCGCCAGGTCCACGACCTCGGGTTCCCTGGCCGCGTTCTCGATAGTGGTCCGACCGTCCGCCAGGGTGGCAGCCATCATGAGATTCTCGGTGCCGGTCACGGTGACGATATCCAGCACCAGCCTGGCGCCGTGCAGGCGCCTCGCCCGGGCGCGGATGTAGCCATTGTCAATCTGGATATCGGCGCCCATTTCTCGCAAACCAGCCACGTGAAGGTCCACCGGGCGGGCACCAATAGCGCATCCGCCGGGCAGGGACACATCCGCCCTGCCGAACCGGGTCAGCAATGGACCCAGCACCAGGATCGAGGCGCGCATGGTTTTCACCAACTCGTAGGGTGCTTCCAGGTTGTTAATGCCCGACGAATCAACCTCCACACCCATATGATCATCAAGTGTGACCTCCACGCCCATGCGACTAAGCAACTCTATGGTGGTGGTTACATCCCGCAAATGCGGAATATTTCTCAGCATCACCGGCTTTTCGGCCAGCAGACAGCCAGCCAGAATTGGCAGCGCTGCATTCTTGGCTCCAGAGATCACGACTTCGCCATCGAGCCTCTGGCCACCGCATATTTTCAGCTTATTCACGTTGTTATTATCCGGTTCAGGATCCTTGGGCAGCCCACTCTTCTGGAGTCAGCGCCTGGATCGACATGGCATGAATTTCACGGCCCATCAGGGCTCCAAGGGTCCCGTAGATCATTTGGTGCCGACGTATCCGGCTCTGACCGACAAATTCCTCGCTGACCACCAGGGCCTCATAATGGGTTTTGTCCTCACTGAGCACCTTCACCTGGGCGCAGCGCAGGCCACCGTTGATCAAGGCTTCGATATCTTCACATTCCATTCTGCTCTCCGTCGTACTCCGGTATCAACGTCCCGGGACTGTCAATCGGGAGCAGGATTGTATCTAAAATTTCACGCCCCCGTGGGCCCTTGTGGTTAAAAGACCTTCACAGCTTCCCTGCTCTAACGTGTATGATTCTCAGGAATAGCAAAAACCGGCCACATTTAAAGAGCCGATAAATAATGATGAAACGAAGGCCCACAAACAATTTCAACTGTTTCCTAGCCGAATATCGATGCCCTGAGCCAGGCAGATTTCAGGAGGGTGCGCAGAAGTGCTGATCTTTGCTACTGCCACGCTGGCCGGATTTCTGCTGCTCGTGTGGGGCGCAGACCGGTTCGTACATGGCGCCGGAGCGGCGGCCCGAAACCTGGGCGTGTCGCCGCTGATGATTGGCCTGACCATCGTCAGTTTCGCAACCTCGCTCCCCGAAGTACTGGTATCGATAACCGCGTCATTGCAGGCAGCGCCCGGTCTGGCTATCGGAAACGCAATTGGCTCGAACATCGCGAATATCGGATTGGTTCTCGGAGTCACGGCGGTAGTGAGCCCGATCCACCTTGAATCGGCAACCTTGCGCCGGGAAATTCCCGCGCTGCTGGCCGTCACCCTGCTGGCAGCCATGCTCTGCATGGACGGAGACCTGGGGCGCAACGATGGTTATGTATTGATCGGCGGCCTTGGGTTGCTGATGTACTGGATCACAAAACTCGGTTTCCGTTCGGCGGCCACTGACCCGATCCGCCAGGAGTTCGAGGAAGAAATCCCCACAAATGTAACCATGCGGTCCGCGGTTATCTCGTTGGTCCTGGGCCTGATAGTGCTGTTGGCAGGAGCCAACATGCTGGTCTGGGGCGCCGAGGAAATCGCCCGGGCAGTGGGCATCAGCGATGTGATCATCGGCCTGACCATCGTCGCCGTCGGAACCAGCCTCCCGGAATTGGCGGTAACCGTCGTCAGCGCGATGAAGAACGAGCATGGCCTGGCTATTGGCAACGTGATCGGCTCCAACATGTTCAATACCCTGGCAGTGCTGGGACCCGCCGCAGCCATCCACCCGATCGGGCTGCAACCCAAAATCATGAGCTTCCATCTCCCGGTGATGATTGCAATGACCCTGGTGGTATTCGCCCTGACCTATGACTTCAGCGGACGAGGCAAGATCAACCGGATTGAAGGACTTTGCCTGGTGATCGCGTTCGCCGCATATCACTACTACACTTTCAACTACACGCTGTAATTCCGGGCAACCGGAAAAACGAATTGATCAGGACCCCCGTGATTCCCGGTGCAAGCAATGCCTATAAAAGATCAAGACCGAATCAAATCACTTGCCCGCAATGTGCTGGAGACCGAAGCCCGTGCGGTGACTGTTTTAATGGACCGGATTGACGATAAGTTTGTCCGGGCCTGCGAAATCTGCCTGGAATGCCGTGGCAGGATCGTAGTAATCGGAATGGGAAAATCCGGCCATATCGGAAGCAAGATTGCCGCGACCCTGGCCAGTACCGGAAGCCCGGCGTTTTTCGTTCACCCGGGCGAAGCAAGCCACGGCGACCTGGGAATGATTACCGGGCCGGATGTAGTCCTGGCTATTTCCAATTCCGGGGAAACCACCGAACTCATAACCATCCTGCCCATGATAAAGCGCCTGGGTGTGAAACTGATCAGCATGACGGGCAAACCCACGTCGACCCTGTCCAAGGTGGCAGATGTGAACCTGGATGTCAGCGTGGCCGAGGAAGCCTGCCCCCTGAACCTGGCTCCCACTGCCAGCACGACGGCGACACTGGCCCTGGGCGATGCCCTGGCCGTCGCGCTGCTGGAAGCTCGCGGATTCACCGAAGAGGACTTCGCCCGCTCCCATCCCAGCGGAAGCCTCGGACGACGCTTGTTGCTGCACGTGGGAGACTTGATGCACTCAGGCGACCAGGTTCCCCGCATTCAGGCGAACAAGCCTCTGAGTGAGGGTCTGCTGGAAATGAGCAGGAAAGGCCTCGGCATGACTACGGTGTTCGGCGAAGACAACCATTTTGAAGGCGTCTTCACCGACGGTGACCTCCGCCGCGCCATTGATGACTCCCTGGATTTGCGCACAACACTGATGCGGGATGTAATGACCCCTCGCGGCCACACCATCGCGCCCGAATTACTGGCTGCCGAGGCGGTGCGGATGATGCAAACCCACAAGATCACCTCCTTGCTGGTAATTGACGAGTCGGATGAACTGGTTGGCGTGCTGCACATTCATGACCTGCTGCGTGCCGGGGTGATGTAACGCCGTCCTGGCGCAATGCCGGGACAAGCAAGCGAAACTGAGGCTACACTACCCGGAAGTATCCCGCAGCCGGGACCATGCCCGTCCAGACCAAGGAAATACAGCATGCCGCAAATCTCTGACCTCTCTTCTGTCGCCCTGGTGGTCTTCGACGTGGACGGGGTATTCACTGACGGGCGCATTCTCATCGGCCCCCAGGGAGAGGAATACAAAACCTTTCATACCCGGGACGGCCACGGCGTGAAACGCCTGATGGCCTCCGGACGCCAGGTGGCGATCATTTCCGGTCGAAATGCCACGGCCGTGGAACACCGCATGGCTGAACTGGGCGTGCAGCACGTATTCCAGGGCTGCAAGGACAAGCTCAAGGTGCTCCTGGCCCTGCTTGAGCAACTCGACATTTCCCTGGAAAACGTCGCCTACATGGGTGACGACCTGCCGGATCTGGAGGTAATGCAGAAGGTGGGACTGCCGGTGACGGTTTCCGACGGAGCCCCGGAAATTCGTTCCGCCGCCAGTATCGTTACCCGGGCCGCCGGTGGACACGGCGCGGTGCGAGAATTCTGCGACATGCTCCTCAACGAAACAGATCAATAAGCATGCGCAACCTGATTTACGTCATTGTTCTAAGTTTTGCGGTAGCCGCGAGTTGGTGGCTGGCCCAAAGCCTGTCTAAAGAAGAAGATGGCATATCGGGACGTGACCTCAAGGAACCAAAGCGGGGGTTTTATCTGCGCGACGCCGTAATCCATGGCACCAGCGAAGATGGCTCGCCGGAGTACATCCTGAAAGCCGAGCGTATCGATCAGAATCTCGCTCAACACAGCTTCGACGCCACGGTCATCGACCTGACCCTGAAAGACGGGGGTGGCCCACCCTGGCTGGTCAAGGCAGATACGGGAACCATTCCGGCGGACCAGAGCTATATTCAGCTTAACGGCGGAGTCAGGGCGGTTCGCGACCAGCCCGACCCGACATTCAGCCTGGAATCTCAAAGCATGCGCTTGCTGACCCAGGAAAAAATAGCCGAAACCAGTGACCTGGTCATTATTCGCTTTGGCCAACAGCAACTGACAGCGGTTGGAATGCGTGCGTATTTCAATGAAGACAGGGTAGAACTACAATCAAAGGTACATGGCAATTTCACTCCGTAATCTGACAATTACAGCAATCTTTTTGCTGGCGGCCGCGAGCTCAGGCCCGGCGTGGGGCGTGCTGACCGGTTCCCGGCTACCCATCGAACTGGATGCTGATTCCTCTGACATAGATCGCCGCAACGACCGACTGATTTTTCGCGGTGTGAATATTTCCCAGGGCGATCTGGGCATCGAAGCCGAGGAAGCGGTGGCCTCCACCCTGGATTTCGCTAACAGTGAGTGGGAGTTCACCGGCAAGGTCAAGATCCGCATGAGTAATTCCAGCATTCTGGCGGACAAGGCAGTCATGACTTTCTCCGGCTACCGCCTGGTGTCAGCAATCATCCAGGGCCAGCCTGCCGAATTCCGCCAGGTCGAGACTGACCAGAGCATCACCGAGGGACGGGGCCGCTTGCTGGAGTACGAGGCCGATAACGGAATCCTTCGCCTGTCCGATCAAGCTTCACTGAGTCAGTCGGGCAAGGAAATCCACGGAAGCATCCTCACTTACAGCATCAACGAAGAACGCGTTGTCGCCAGTTCCAGCGATGCGACAGGAGAAAGGGTACGCATAGTCATTACTCCTGACAGTCTTGAACAACTCTCTGAAAAGACCTCGCCTCCAGCTGAGCAGCCAGACATCCCCGAGGAAGAAGAGGAACCGGAGACACCTGAGCGGCAATGAGCACTCTGAAAGTTACTGACATCTCGAAACGCTTCGGCGCACGACAGGTAGTAAAAAGCGTGTCCCTTGAGCTACGCAGTGGCGAGGTTGTCGGTCTGCTGGGCCCGAACGGAGCAGGCAAGACCACCGCTTTTTACATGATTGTCGGCCTCATCCCCTGCGACCGGGGAAGCATTCACCTGGACGACGCCGACCTGACCAACCTGCCGATGCATCGACGCGCCCGCCTGGGCCTGGGCTATTTGCCCCAGGAAGCGTCGGTTTTTCGGAGCATGACGGTAGCCGACAACATCATGGCTATCCTTGAAACCCGACCGGGCCTGGACCAGGCCGAACGGGAGCGCAGGCAGGAAGAACTGATGGAAGAGTTACATATCGGCCATTTACGCAACAGTCAGGGCATTGCCCTGTCCGGCGGCGAACGCAGACGGGTGGAAATTGCCCGGGCACTGGCGGCGGACCCCCAATTCGTGCTGCTTGATGAGCCTTTTGCCGGCGTTGACCCGATTTCCGTAATAGACATTCAGCGCATTATCCACCACCTGACCGAACGCAAGATTGGCGTTCTCATTACCGATCATAACGTTCGAGAAACACTGGGCATTTGCGAACATGCCTACATTCTCAGTGATGGCAACGTAATCGCCAAAGGCAAACCCGAAGAAATTGTCGCTAATCGGAGTGTACGGGAAGTCTACCTGGGCGAGGATTTCCGGCTCTAGGCGCGGGTCTGCCGGGCAGGAAGTTGCACGAGTTATTAAACAGGGGTACACCAAGTAGTGATGACCCGCAAAACGCACATGACACAATGGAGTAGTTCTTGCTGAAGCCCAGCCTGCAACTCAAGCTTGGCCAGCAACTGACCATGACGCCGCAATTGCAACAGGCAATACGCCTGCTGCAGCTGCCTGTCATGGAATTGCAGACCCACATCCAGGAAGCGTTGGAAACCAACGTCATGCTGGACGTTGAGGAGCCTGCCGGTGAAACCACGGTCGACGAAAACCCTGCCAGTGAACAGGTAGAGCAAGCACCGACCCCGGAGCAGGACTTCAGTGAAGTTGAAGCCAACTGGAACGATCGCGGGGTAACCGCTTCGACAGACTCAGGCTACAACCCGGGCGAACCCCGACCCAACCGGGAGCTTGCAGACCAGACTGCAGACACCTTGAAAGACCACTTGCTGTGGCAGCTTGAAATGGAACGGTTGGATCCGAACAAGGAACTGATGGGTCAGGCCATCATCGATGCCATTAACGACGATGGTTACCTGGTGGACAACTTGGAGGATATCCGCGAAACGCTGCTCCCCGACCTGGACGCCAGGATGGATGAGCTCGAAGCCGTGTTGATGCTGATTCAGAAATTTGATCCCAGCGGCATCGCGGCCCGGGACTTGAGCGAATCGATCTGTCTGCAATTAGACCAACTCGATAAAGACACCCCCGGGCTTGCGCTGGCCAGGCTCATCGCGAGCGAGAACCTGGAGCTTGTTGCAGAGCAGCAATTTACTGCCTTGAGGCGCAAGCTGCATTGCGATGATGAAGAGCTGGATCATGCAATTGCGCTGGTTCGAGCCTGTCACCCCCGTCCCGGATCAACCATCGGCGGCGGCGGAACCCAGTACGTCATTCCTGATGTCTATGTAAGGAAAATTGACAACCGGTGGGTAGTAGAGGTCAACTCTTCAATAGCCCCACGACTATGCGTCAATTCGACCTACGCTGGCGCCATAGGACGCGGTACTGATCACACAGTGCTGAGGACGCAATTGCAAGAAGCACGCTGGCTGGTACGCAGTCTGGAAATCAGGGATGAGACCCTGGTCAAGGTGGCGCGCTGTATTGTGCAAAAACAGCAAGAGTTCCTGGATCATGGCGATGTCGCCATGCGCCCGCTTGTACTACGCGATGTCGCCGAGGAAGTGGGGATGCATGAATCCACCATTTCCCGCGTTAGCGCTAACAAGTACATGCATACCCCCAGGGGCATTTTCGAATTTAGACATTTCTTTTCCAGTCACGTCTCGGGAGATGACGGCAGCGAGCACTCTGCAGTGGAGGTTCGCGCCCGAATCAAGCAGTTGATTGGGCAGGAAACTCCCAAGAAGCCACTGAGCGACAACAAGATCGCAAAGGCTCTATCCGAGGACGGCATCCAGGTAGCGAGGCGCACCGTCGCCAAGTACCGGGAAGCCATGTCCATCCCGCCATCCAGCGAACGCAAGCGGCTCGCAAGCTGCTCGTAATAACCGCTAAGGAGAAAATGATGCAAGTAAACGTATCTGGACACCACATTAATGTCACGCCACCGCTGCGCCGATATATCTCCGAGAAACTGGAAAGAATTCAACGACACAGCGATCATATGGTAAACGCCAACTGCATCCTTACCGTGGAAAAACTCCAACACAAGGCAGAGGCGATGATCAGTATGCGGGGCATCCAGATTTACGCGGACGCGATTGAACAAGACATGTATGCAGCAATTGATGGTCTGGCTGACAAACTGGATCGACAGGTGCGAAAACACAAGGAAAAGAACTCCGATCACCACGCCCGGGATGTGGATAAATCGGTTTACGAGTAACATTGGCGTAAGGCGCCACCACCGAGGAATACATTTTAAGCAGGGGGGCCATGCCCCCTTGTTTTTATATGACTGCTTATGGACATGATCGAGAGCAAGCTTTCTGAATTGATCACGCCAGGCCGAGCCATGGCCAAGATCAATGCACGCAGCAAAAAACACGCCCTGGAAATTCTGAGCGAAATGCTGGCCGAAACCCTGCCACCAGATCCCGATGCACCTGACCGGCTTAGTCTGACCAACTCCGTTATGGAAGCCCTGGTGCAGCGAGAAAAACTTGGCAGCACGGGACTGGGAGAGGGTATTGCCCTGCCCCACGCTTCACTTCCTCAGCTGGAAAGAGTCACCGCGGCGGTAGTGACCCTTATGCATCCCGTGGATTTCGACGCCCCCGATGGCCAGGCTGTGGATGTGATGCTGGCGTTGATCGCCCCGTCACCCCCCTCCCCGGCACACCGGGAAATCCTCGAACGTGCCAGTCTCGTGCTCTCCGACCACGCCGGTGAATGCCCATTGCGCGAAGCCCAGAGCAGTACCGAATTGCATGCGGCGCTGAGGTGCATCGACGAGGCTATCCTGGCAAGCTACGCGTCCCAGGCCGCTGAGGAGGCTTGATGCCACACTCCGATATCAGGTTGGTTGTAGTAACCGGCATTTCAGGTTCGGGCAAGAGTATTGCCCTGGACATGCTGGAGGACCTGGATTTTTACTGCATAGACAATCTGCCATCGGGGCTGGTACAACCATTCCTTGAACAGGCGGCAAGCGGCACCCTGGCAACCTACACAAAATCCGCAATAGCACTGGACGCAAGAAACCTTCCGGACGAGTTGATCAAGGTTCCGGAAATGATCGGCAGCCTCAAGGCGGCTGGAACCCAGGTGGATGTTATTTTCCTCGACGCCGAAGATGACGTTGTCATCAAACGCTATGCAGAGAGTCGGCGCCGACACCCGCTGAGCCGCAAGGGATTAAGCCTGGCCGAGGCCATCAAGGCGGAGAGGCAAGTGCTGGGCCCACTCTATGATCTCGCCGACCTGGTTATCGACAGCACACGCACCAATGTGCACCAATTACGCCGCATCATCAGTGAGCGCGTTTCTGAAAAGCTGTCCGGCAGCATGGCACTGAACTTCACATCTTTCGGGTTCAAGCACGGTCTCCCACACGATGCCGACTATGTGTTCGACATCAGGTTCTTGCCAAATCCCTATTGGGAAAACGAACTGCGGGATTTCAATGGCCTGGATCAGCCAATCATTGACTTCCTGAACTCGTCACCCGAAGTAGAGGAATTTTTCACCTCACTGACGACCTTCCTGGAACCGTGTCTCGCGCGGCAGAAAGAACAAAACCGCAGTTTCGTCACTGTCGCCCTGGGCTGTACCGGTGGGCGTCATCGCTCGGTTTTCCTGTGTGAGAAACTCGCCGCACACTTCCGTGATCACTACCCCCAGGTCAGCGTGCGACACACAGAACTGCTGGATTAGTCGGGAAATCCTGCTCGACGGCATGGACTGCCCAAGGCAGCAAGGCTACACTGCGACCCGACGGTTCATACCTCATCCAGAAATGGAACAACGAGTGAAAGCATGGCGGAAGTCGAGCAAATCGTAAATCCCTCAACACGGCTGGAAGCGCTACGCAGCGCTCTGGACGCGGGATCGATGCGCCCGGCAAAACGGATGATCAATGCACTGCATCCGGCGGAAGTTGCCTCGCTGATCGAATCCCTGAGACCCGCTGAACGCCAGATTCTTTGGGAACTTGTTCCCGCGGATAACGAAGGCGACATCCTGCTGGGCCTCAATGACGAGGTGCGCGCCAGCATCATCGCAACCATGGACGATGAGGAAATCGTCGCCGCCGCCGACGGCATGGAACTGGATGACCTGGCCGACTTCCTGATTGATTTGCCGGAAGCGATTATCCAGCAGGTCATGCACTCAATGGACCAGCAGCACAAGGACCGTCTGCAAGCGGTTCTTGCCTACCCGGAAGACTCTGCCGGTGGCCTGATGAATCCGGATACGGTAACCGTACGCCCGGACGTGAGCATCGAGGTCGTGCTGCGTTATCTGCGATTAAGCGGGGGCGTTCCGGATAAAACTGATGCCCTGTTTGTAGTTAACCGAAATGACCTCTACCTGGGGACCCTGCCTCTGACTACCCTGCTGACCGCAGACCCCGCCCTGGCGGTCTCGGAAGTAATGGATTCAGATCCAGTGCACTTGCTTGCAGATACGTCGGCAGCAAAGGTCGCAATGCAGTTCTCGGACCGGGATTTGCTGTCCGCCGCCGTGGTGGATGAGAAGGGCCAACTCCTGGGCCGGATCACTATTGATGACGTGGTCGACGTTATCCGCGAGCAGGGCGAGCATTCCCTGATGAGCATGGCCGGTCTGGATGAAGACGAGGATATGTTCGCCCCGGTTTTCAGCAGCGCCCGGCGCCGGGCCGTATGGCTGGGGGTAAACCTGGCCACGGCCTTCCTCGCCTCCTGGGTGGTGGGATTATTCCAGGCAACCCTGGACCAGGTGGTGGTACTGGCCATCCTCATGCCTATCGTGGCCAGTATGGGAGGCATCGCGGGAAGCCAGACCCTGACCCTGATGATTCGCGGTATCGCACTGGGCCAGGTTGAGAAGTCCAACTCCCATTGGTTACTCAACAAGGAAATCATGGTTGGCCTGCTGAATGGAGTTGCCTGGGCAAGCATCGTCGCCCTGGCGGTGGTCTTGTGGTTTGGCGACTGGCGCATCGGTGCGGTCATCGCCGCCGCCCTGATCATCAATCTGGTGGTGGCAGCGATTTCAGGTGTCGGGATTCCCCTCTTGTTGCGCAGACTCGGTGTCGATCCGGCACTGGCCGGCAGCGTTGTCCTGACCACCTTCACCGATGTGATTGGTTTCGCCGCCTTCCTCGGCCTGGGATCCCTAGTCCTGCTTTGAGAGCCCGATGATTCGCCGCCGGACAACCCCGGCAGGGTACTCGGCTGCCTTGTGCCCTGAGCTGACACGCCAAGGCTACTCGACACATCCACTCCCGGACTTTCGTCGAATTCAATAGCCGCAAAACACATAACTGGTTTATTCTTAACTCCATCAACCTGTTTATTAGCCGTGGATGAGATCACCAAACGCTTGAGGAACCCTTAAGATGAGAATTTTCGGAATTACTGCCGCCACACTGACAGTCTGCCTGACCCTGGCTTTCCAAAATTCCTGGTCTGCTGAACTCCTCCCGGAGGGCAGCGCTGCGCCCTCCTTCCGCCTGCAAGATCAAAATAACAAGTGGCACTCAATAGAGGACTACAAAGGTAAATGGGTGGTGCTGTATTTCTATCCCAAGGACGACACTCCGGGATGCACGACCGAGGCATGCAATTTTCGCGATGACATCCTGAGCTTCCGCAAGATGGGCGTCCACATCCTGGGTGTCAGTACCGACGATGTGGAGTCACACCAGGCATTTTCCGAAAAGCACAACCTGCCCTTCCCTTTGCTGGCTGACACCACTGGCGAGGTAAGCGCCACCTATGCCGGCTTCAAGTTGCTGGGCCTGCTGAAACTGGCCAATCGCAAGACGTACCTGATCGGGCCAGACGGTACTATTGCCAAGCGCTACGACACTGTTGATCCTGACAAGCACTCGACACAGATCATGGACGACCTTAAAGGACTGATGTAAGTCACCCCGGAAAGGCGGTTAGAGCAACTTTCGCATACCCTCTTCCAGGCCGCTCACGGTCAGGGGAAACATTCGCTGGTCCATCAATTCTCGCAGCATCTGGATTGACGGCGTGTAATCCCAGCGCTGCACCGGTTCAGGATTAAGCCAGACACTCTTGGGATAGGTATTCAGCAGACGTTTCATCCAGACTGCACCGGGCTCTTCATTGAGATGTTCAACGCTACCGCCGGGGTAACTGATCTCGTAGGGACTCATGGTGGCATCGCCCACGAATATCAGCTTGTAGTCCGCGCTGTAGCGGTGAATCACATCCAGGGTGGGCATTCGCTGGTTGTATCGACGACGATTATCCTTCCAGAGCCCCTCGTAGACACAATTGTGAAAATAAAAATATTCCAGCTGCTTAAATTCACTGCGGGCTGCTGAGAAAAGCTCCTCGCAGACCCTGACGTGATCCTCCATGGAACCGCCCACGTCCAGGAACAACAGAACCTTCACGGAATTATGCCGCTCGGGGACCATCTTGATATCCAGCATGCCTGCATTTCGAGCGGTTGAACGAATGGTGTCATCCAGATCCAGTTCATAGTCGGCACCCTGTCGGGCAAATTTTCGCAATCGTCGCAGGGCCACCTTCATGTTCCGCGTACCCAACTCAAGAGAATCATCAAGGTTGCGAAATTCCCGCTTGTCCCAGACCTTGACTGCCCGCCTGTGGCGGCTGCCCTGCTGCCCGATTCGAACACCTTCCGGGTTATAGCCGTACGCCCCGAATGGCGAGGTGCCGCCCGTGCCTATCCATTTGTTGCCACCTTCGTGACGTTCTTTCTGCTCTTTCAGACGCTGGCGCAAGGTTTCCATGAGTTTGTCCCAGCCACCCAGTGCCTCGATCCTGGCTTTCTCTTCTTCGCTCAGACCAAGCTCTACCTGGCGACGCAACCACTCCTCGGGAATCTCATCCAGGTGCTCCCCGAACAGGGTTTCGGCGCCCTGGAAGTGGGCCCCGAACACCTGGTCAAAACGATCAAACTTGGTCTCGTCCTTCACCAGTGCACTGCGAGAAAGATAGTAAAACTCCTCCACACTGTAGCCCGCCAGACCCGCATCCAGCGCATCCAGCAAGGTCAGGAATTCCGGCAGAGTCACCTTCAACCCGGCCTCACGCAGCATGAAAAAGAATTTAACGAGCATCCCGTCGATTCAAGAAGATAAGCTGTTCAAACAAGTGAACGTCCTGTTCGTTTTTTAACAATGCCCCATAGAACGGTGGCAGTGCCTTCCGGGAATCGCCACCACGCAAGGCTTCAACCGGCACGTCTTCTGCGAGCAACAACTTTATCCAGTCCAGCAATTCCGAGGTGGACGGCTTTTTCTTCAGCCCGGGAGTGTCACGCAACTGGTAGAAAGCATTTAGCGCCTCGGACAACAGCTGCTTTTTCAGACCGGGATGATGCACCTCGACGATGCTCGACATCGTCGCCGCGTCGGGAAACTGGATGTAGTGGAAAAAGCATCGGCGCAGGAATGCATCCGGAAGTTCCTTCTCATTATTGCTGGTGATAATAATGATGGGTCGGTGGGTGGCTTTTACCAGTTCACGGGTTTCGTAAACAAAGAACTCCATCCTGTCCAGCTCACGTAGCAGGTCATTGGGAAATTCGATGTCAGCCTTGTCGATCTCGTCAATCAACAGTACCGGCTTGACCTCCGAATCGAACGCCTCCCATAGCGCCCCTTTGACAATATAGTTGGCAATGTCGTGAACGCGCTCCTTTCCCAGCTGTGAGTCACGCAGCCTCGCCACCGCATCATACTCATACAGTCCCTGCTGAGCCTTCGTGGTGGACTTGATGTGCCACTGGTGCAGGGGCAGTCCCAGGCTAAGGGCCACTTCTTCGGCCAACTGGGTCTTACCGGTACCCGGTTCGCCCTTAATCAATATAGGCCGACCCAGGGTAACCCCCGCATTTACCGCAGCCATCAGGTCCTTGGTCGCGATATACCGCTCGGTGCCCTCAAATCGTCCTTTTTGCATATCCTTCTCCTGTCTCTTACGCCTGCCATGACCTTTGCAGCGAAAGATGTATGACTAATTCTGTTCTGGTTGTAGCTCAAGCAGGTAGCGAGTGCTTCCAGCCTGGAATGCAGCAGCCTGGCCATTCACCCAGAGCTCATGCCCACGGCTGTAGAAATCCGAAAGAGGATGGCCGCTTTGCCCGCCGGGCATCTGGAAGTAGCCGTCCAGGTCCGGATTGGGTGATACGGCAAATCTCTCCGAGGCCCCGAAGCTGCGGGCCTGGACCCTGGGCATGTTTGAATCCCCGGCCAGTGGCTCTACCGGCATATTCAGCCAGCTGCCAACCAGAGGAATGGCGCTACTCAAGGGATGGCGAATCGCTGCCGTATTTCGCTCGCCCCAGGTCCGGGCGGCAAACTCATCCCCATAGGTGGTCCGATATTCTTCAATCAAATCGTCGGCGGCGTGTAACAGGAATTCGTCCCAACTCTGGTATGGGAGCACCAGCAGGTGCTGGGGCCGCTCGGTGACCAGTCGCCACAAAGATGCCTCAAACTGCCATGGCACCGGTTCATTCATTTCCGGGTAAGCCTCGCGCATTTCATAGACAAGACTGTCGAAAACCTGTTTCTGGACTATCAAACGATAAGCACGAACAAACCGGTACCCAACTGAATCGATGCTTGCCCGGGGAATCCAGTCTCGAACCAGGTCACGAAAAGCCGCGCGATCCTGATGTCCTTCCACGGCGTCATCGTCGAGCACCCCCAGCAACAATTCCTGCCAGGGCGCCAGGAACACTGCCCGGTCATCCAACTGCACGCCAAGCATGTCATCCAACACCGGCTTGTCCAGGGCCATCAGGTCATCGCGAATCTGCTTGCCCCGGGCGCCCAGGGCATAGCCCCCGTCACCAACTATTGCCAGGGCCTCGTCGCTGACCACCCGACTGTTTGCGGTCCAGATAATCCCGGATTCCGGATTGACGATTCGCGGGTACTCCTCGGGCTCCAGCCAACCCTGCCAGCCGCTTTCGCCACGCGCAGCCTGGATGGGATCCCAATCGGCCTTGTCGCCACGCCGGGGAATTTTGCCCATGATGGTCCAGCCGATATTGCCCTGGTCATCAGCAACCACAAAATTCTGAGCAGGTGTGCCGGCACGGTTAACAATCGCCATGGCCTGCTCAACCGAACCGGCCTGCTCGATCTTCAACAACTCTAGGTTGGAGGCCTCCTCATGATGAGCGGTCCATTCCAGCGCATAGTCGCGTCCATAATATTCGACTACCGGGCCCCATCGCGTCAGGCGCAGATCCAGCACTTGATCTTCGCCTCCCTTGACCACGATGGTCTCCGCTACCAGCCTGAATGTTTCCCAACCCCCGGGTACCCGGTAACGGCTCGAATCCTGCGGGTCAATTTCCAGCTCCACCAGGTCCACCCAATCGCCATAGCTGTTGGTGAAGCCCCAGGCAACGCGCCCATTGCTCCCGGCAACGACTGCCGGCACACCCGGCAAGGTGACGCCGGTGACATCAGTGTCATCGTTAACCCGCAGCCGGGCACGATACCAGGTGTTCGGAACGCGAATTCCCAGGTGCATATCGTTTGCCAACATTGCCTGGCCGGTGCCGCTGCGCCAACCGGCTACCGCCCAGTTGTTGCTCCCGACCACTTCATCGACCTGGCTTTCAAGCATCGCCAGATTAGGCCGCATCGGTCTGTCCACAGCGGACACGACGACCTTGCGAAGATCCAGATGGGCGGCGTCGGGAATCTCCGGAGCCGCTGCCGGGTCACCCTGTATGGGGGCATCCCATGGACCGCCCGCGGGAAGCAGGAATGCAGCGACCTCAGGTGAGTACATCCTGCGAAGAGTGACCCTGAAGGCCTCGCTTTCGCCCGATCCATCATTTAAATCCAGGAACATGGCGTACTGCACGAGCATGGAGTCTTCGGCTAGCCAGGGTTGGGGCTCGACACCCAACAACCAGTATTCAAAGGGCTTGCCATCCATAGCTGCCAGCCCCTGGTTGACGCCTTCAGCATATGCTTCCAGCAGGCGACGGTCCTCGGCAGAGGCTTTCTTCAATATTCTTGCGGAAAGGTCCCGGAATCGGTGTATCCGCTTGCCCTTGTCCGCATCCAGCGCCACGGCGCCGAACAGGGCGGACAACTCGCCCGCCGACATACGGCGCGACAGGTCCATCTGGAAGAAGCGATCCTGGGCGTGGGCAAAACCAAGGGCCTGGGCAACGTCGACACGGTTCGCACCGTGAATAGTCACCACACCGGAATCATCCCGCTGAACTGCCACGGTAGCGGAAAGGCCGGCTATCTGGTGCTGCCCTTCGAGCAAAGGAAGACTCGATCGCAGGACCAGAAAAACCGCACCCAGCCCGACTGCAACCAGGGTCAGCACACCCAACCCAATTCGCTTGAGATATTTCATTGTCACCCTTTCACCGCGGACATATGTCTCGACCCGAACAGCATACCAGCGACCGCCAGTGAACTCAGGTCGCGGCATGCGACAACAAAACCCAGGCTAGCTGACCTCGAGAATCTTCATGGCGTTGGTGCCGCCGGTCACGCCCTTCATGTCACCCTTCGTGAAAATCACCAGGTCACCGGAAGCCACTGCAGAACGGCCAATGAGTTCCTTGAATGCTTCCTGGTAAAGTTCCTGTGAGTTTTCATTCACCACGTCAAACTGCACCGGATACACGCCCCGGTACATCTGCACCCGGCGACGGGTTTCATCCCGTCGGGTAAAGGCAAAAATCGGAATATCCGTGCGGATACGAGACATCCACCGGGCAGTTGCCCCGGATTCGGTCAAGGCCACAATCGCCTTCACACTCAAGTGATTGGCGGTATACATGGCTGCCATGGCAATGGCCTCATCGATCACCAGGAAATCATCTTCCCGGGCAACCCGTTTCAAGCCCCGATTGGCCTGGTGACGCTCGGCCTCCTCGCAAACCTTGGCCATCGCGCTTACCACCGCAACCGGGCGTTTACCTACCGCCGTTTCCGCAGAAAGCATGACCGCATCAGTGCCGTCCAGGACCGCGTTAGCCACGTCCGAGACTTCTGCTCGAGTAGGCAGGGGCTGGGTGATCATGGACTCCATCATCTGGGTAGCAGTTATGGACAGCTTGTTGCGCTTGCGGGTCATCGCCAGGATGCGTTTCTGAATACCCGGAACGCTTGAAAAACCCATCTCCACGCCCAGGTCACCACGGGCAATCATGATTACATCACTGGCTTCAACGATATTTTCAAGGTCTTCCACCGCTTCGGCGCGTTCAATCTTGGCCACGATGAGTCCCGAACCTCCTGCGTCATGAAGCAGGCGACGGGCATTCTCTATATCGGCGGCACTGCGTGGGAAAGATACGGCCAGGAAATCCAGCTGCATCGCAGCGGCCGCCTGGATATCTTCCAGGTCTTTCTCGGTCAGCGCAGGAGCAGACAGTCCTCCCCCCTGGCGATTCATCCCCTTGTTATCGGAAAGCTTTCCGCCCACCACCACACGGCAAACCACCCTCTTGCCTTTGACCTCAGTCACCAGCAATTCTATCTGGCCATCATCAAGCAGAAGCACATCTCCCTCGGACACGTCTTCGGCAAGGGGGGCGTAGGTGATGCCGACCTGGTTTTGGTCACCGTCAAATTCCCCCAACTCGGGATCCAGGGAAAATTGCTCCCCTTCAATCAGCTCAATCGGCCCATCGGCAAATTTCTCAACCCGAATCTTCGGTCCTTGCAGGTCGCCAAGAATAGCCACATCCAGGCCAAGCTCGGCGCTGACACGGCGCACTTCCGCCACCCGCTTTTCCCGGTCCTCGGCGGAACCATGAGAGAAATTAATTCTCACGACGTTAACTCCCGCAGTGAAAATGCGGGCCAAAACCTGGGGAGCATCCGTCGCCGGCCCCAGGGTCGCAATTATTTTTGTGCTGCGCATAGCGTACTTACCTTTTATATGGCGCTCGTCCTGAACGCATTTATATTTTTCGATATCGATATTCGTTTTTGCCTGCCGCCTATTTCGCCCTGTTCTGCAGCATTACTACTGCCGGCAGGGTTTTCCCCTCCAGGAACTCAAGAAATGCTCCACCACCGGTTGAGATATATGAAATGCTATCAGTCAGGTCGTATTTTTCCAGCGCGGCCAGGGTGTCTCCACCACCGGCTATCGAAAATGCCTTGCTCTGGGCAACTGCTTCGGCAACCACTCGGGTACCTTCACCGAACTGGTCAAACTCAAACACGCCAAGCGGGCCGTTCCAGACAATAGTACCGGCATCAGCCATCAAAGCAGCGAGTCTCTCTGCAGTATCCGGACCGACGTCCATGATCATTTCGTCTTTGCCAACCTGGTTTACGGGGCGAATATCTGCTTCAGCGGATTCGGAAAACTCTGTCGCGACAACCACGTCGGTAGGGATCGGAATCTCCGCCCCGTCTTTTTCGCCCCTTTGCATCAAGCCTTTGGCCACAGGGACCAAATCGGCTTCATACAAGGATTTACCCACTTTGTTCCCGGAGGCAGCAATAAAGGTGTTGGCGATGCCACCACCTACTACCAAATAGTCAACGATTCCGGACAGGGTCTCAAGAACCGCAAGTTTGGTGGAAACCTTGGATCCCCCGACAATCGCAACTACCGGGCGTGCGGGCGTATTCAGGGCGCGCTGTAAGGCCTCCAACTCACCAACCAGCAGAGGCCCGGCGCAGGCCACCTTTGCCAACACGCCCACACCGTGGGTACTGGCGTGGGCGCGGTGGGCCGTGCCAAAGGCGTCCATCACATAGATGTCACACAGGGCTGCCATTTTTCGGGCCAGGGATTGGTCATCCGCCTTCTCACCCTTGAGAAAACGTACGTTCTCGCACAGTACCAGTTCGCCAGGCTGAACCTCGACGCCATCTATCCAGTCACCGGCCAATCGCACGGGCCTACCCAGCAATTCGGACAGTCGCCTGGCCACCGGGGCAAGTGAAAACTTCTCGTCAAACTCCCCTTCAACCGGGCGGCCCAGGTGACTCATCACCATGACCGCAGCACCCGCATCCAACGCCATCTTGATGGTGGGCAGGGAGGCCCTGATTCGAGCATCACTGGTCACTGCCCCATCCTTGATGGGAACGTTCAGGTCTTCCCTTATCAACACTTTCTTGCCAGCGAGATCCAGTTCACTCATTCGGATGACGTTCACAATCTTACTCCTTAAGCCGGAACACAAATGAATGGCG
>Ga0224507_10000075_pt1 | contig 36809 bp, 30 predicted proteins | sample SF_Jan12_sed_USG_3_FD_170159 | JGI IMG/M metagenome (GOLD analysis project Ga0224507, IMG submission 170159) | Sediment microbial communities from San Francisco Bay, California, United States - SF_Jan12_sed_USGS_13 | ecosystem: Environmental > Aquatic > Marine > Sediment | place: USA... | reverse complement strand
TCTCCGTTAACCCAATTTAAATACTCTTGTCGATCAGAGTAACCGTCGTTATCAAAGTCAGTTATCGCATTTGCTGTAACAAGATCATCAAAATAAAGCAATTCCCATCCATCATCAATACCGTCATTATCTGAATCCGTACTAATTGGCAATACGGCACCATTTAGCAAATTCGCTGCGTTTTCATTAATACCTGTATTATCAACAAAATATACATTGTTGAGTAACAAGTTGTTTGAATATGATTCAGCTAAAACACGGAATTTTAAAATAGCGATAATTCCCGTACCCTCCGGGGCTATACTAGCATCATCACCTACCAATGAATTTACTATATTAACTGTTCCTGTCGTGGTCTCAACAGACATAAATCCGATAGTTGTTCCGCCATTACTTTTCAATATATTATTCAGGCCAGTAAGGGTATTTTCCTCATAACCAGCCAAGAACTGTAGTTTCGCAGGATCAAACAAAACTTCAACCTGGTACGTGTCTAGATTTGTAACATTTTGAGCCACCACCGTTAAAAAAATTTCATCATTTAATGAAGCTGTAACCGTTGGTTCAATATCTTGATCTGATAGCGATGTTTGATTATATGAATACGTTGCAATATTCATATCTAATGCAGCTCCGTACGCCTGAGCTTCCGGTTCAAGGTTAGATAATAAGAATCCTGAATGTAGATAATATTGGTTACCCCCTGAAGTGCCAGGCATTACAGCTTGGCCAATGCTAAAAACAAGGTAACTATCGGTGGCGGACATTTCCCCTCCCCCGGCATTAATTATCTGTTTATTGATGGAAAAATTATTACCATCCATAGATTCTGCACAAAGCTGATTGCTGCATATGAACCCGACTATTAACAAAGCAAAGGTGGATAGATAAAAGATACGCAAAATCATATATTCTCCAATGTATCACCACAAATAGCATTTATTAGTAGAAACTTGATATGTTTATTTTTTCAGCAATTCAACATATCACAACCATACACATTTATTAAGAATAAGGTGATTGATTGCAATACGCGAACAGCCTTACTTAGCACGGTAAACTACCACGAATGCATTTAATTATACTTACTGCAAGGTAACTAAAATGAGGATAAGCCCTTTGCCAGCAGAGAATGGTTCCATGGCCTTTCCTATAATGGCACCCCGTGAAAGAAAAGGATCAGAAGCTTTCATCGCATGCCCAACGGTACTTGAGGATGTTAAAAGATCGCCGACGGCAATAGGTTCCTTGCTTGCATCGACATAACAATAAACCATACCGGATACAGACAGTGGCTTGTTTTTATTAGTTTGGTTCTCTGGACCGATAATCATGCCTGGCATTTTGCCACCCGCTCCTGAAATAATACCAGCGACCTTTTTATCATATTTTTCTGTTGAAACGGTCAAATTACCGACGTGCTTCTGATCAATCGACACCACCATACCCGGTTGGATGTTTTGACTGTCAGTTAGAGCGAAATATTCAGCATAATCGTTAAGGTCTGCCCCATTAACGGTTATCCTGCCGTCTCCAGTTCCTCCATAATCGGCTATTAATTGAATTGTGCAATAACTTGATGAATTAAACATTGAAATATTTCCTCCATCAGCATTTTCATCTAATGTCATCAAGTCATAACCATCTTCATGAGAAATATGAATTGCCCCACCGTCATTTGAAACGCTATCAAGGTGTATAGTGTTAACACCAGATGAGTTATAAAGCCAAACATCTCCACTGCTTCCGTCAGATGCTCCAACAACCAGTCCATCCTTGATTTCTGCATTATCAATGACTGTTAAGTCATCACCAACTGTTAAGTCATCACCAACTGTTAAATCTGCTCCAAGTGACAAATCTACTGCTATTGGATTAATTAAAGGAGTAAAAGATAAATCATTAGTAGCAATAGTTCCATCAAGTATATGGTCGCTTGTGACGCTTCCAGTGGATAGTGACGTTTCAGAACTTAACACGTAAGGCACACTATTTAGCTTTTGACGTGGTGATAGAGTATCAGATCCAACTACTACCTCAAGCCACAGGTCATCAGTTGAAAATAATGTTGAAGAAAGGGGGGTTATCGAACCTAGCCCAACACTATAATTACCACTTACAACACTAACGGATTGGTTTTCAGACCAAATTGCGGTTCCATCGACCAGCACATTATATATACGAAATGTCATAGATAATGAGCTGTTATTAATCAAATTTCCATATTGATCCGTAAGTACTCCCTGAAAATTAACTGTACCCGGTGCGCCTACTGCTACCACAGGGGCCAAAATATAAAATAACAATATCCCAGCGCATAGTTGCAACCATTTGGTATTACGTTCATGAAATTTCAAACGACCACCTCTCCTTATATTTTACAGTTTCCAAACGATAATAAACCCATTATGCCAAAACTCTGCAGACCAAATTCAATGAAATTATCTTATTTACATCTACCAAATTAAACTTAAAAATATCTTAAAATTAAGCTGAAAATCTATTTATTACTAAAAGAAAACCTTTTTAAAGCCTCATCAATCATTGCCGGATCATCTTCAAGTTGGCGATAGGCAGTGGTATAACGCTTTAATATAAATGCGGCTGCTTTATGATTACCAGTGGCGGCGTAGAGCTCGTAACATTTACGACCAGCTTCATGATCCAGCGGGTTAAGACGAAAGGCTAGCTCCAAGATGGGTAAGGCTTGTTCGTTTTGATTTTGCTCCATTAGAATGTCACCGTAATATTTCGCTCCTTCAACGCATTGCCGCTCCACCAGTTCGCGGTAGTCGTCAACTTGGTCCACTCCGACCCCAGGCATACACACGCCTTTCCATAGAGAAAAAGCATGATAAAAGCTGTTAGACGCCTGCCATACTTTTCTTTGATTGCCAAGGGTAAGTCCCTTTTGCATAAATTTCAGAAATTCATAACAATCCACCAAGCTATTATGAAGGCGAATAATTCCTTTTTCATTGGTTAGATAATCGGAGCCTGATATTTGCTGCTCGGTTAGACCTTCAACCATTTTACGGAGACGGGATAAAAGATTATGGAGGCTGGAACGTTGTTTTTTAGGGGATTTATCTGCCCATAATATATGTTCAATCTGTTCTTCGCCCAGATAACCACTCGGAGAAGAGAGCAAAAGTGTGAGAAGTTTACGTTGGTGGGGAGTAAAGTCATCAATTCCTAATATTGTTTTTCCTCCAAGGCTGAAGGAAAATTCGCCAAGCACCTTGATGGTTAATAGGGGGATGAGACGACCTTTATGGTCAACACCTAACCCTAACCGTTCTTTTGCTAGTTTCTTGGCATAGGGAAATTCGATATTATATTGTAAGGCGGTGGAGATTACAGGCTGCATGACTCTAGGGGTCCACGAAAAAAAATGGACATAGTTTTGTTGTCGTAAAAATGAAAGACACTGGCGTACATCTTTCAATGCCCCTTCAATGTCATTATTTTTTAAACGAGATGCTGCTCGGTGGGCGTGAATACTGACCCATTGAAATTTTTCCCCAAGTTCAACGGAGAGAACTTGAGCCTTTTGGAAATGTTCAAAAGCCTCCTGTAGCCCAACTTGCGCATAAGCCGCCCCGACAATATGATAATTCAGAATAATAAATGCTTTGCCACCGACCTGCTTACGTAACTGTAGGGATTTACGTGCAGCACCTATAACACCCTTCTCGTCTCCTTGCATCCCAGCAAGCAGGGCTTTATAGTGCAGAAATTGACTCCGCATGTGTGGCATGGCGGCGGCAAAACCACCCTGCAAGCCTTGATCGATAATGCGCAAAGCATCCTCTATGCGATCCTCTGCTATGGCGGAATCAATATCCCAAATCGCGATAAATGGAGCGATAATTGACTGAAGCACAATGTCTTGTTCCGCTACTTGCTCCAAAATTTGTTTGCGAGCTCGGTAATTAAAGAAGTCACCAACCATTTCCAAGGTGTTGATTTGCATCATTTGCAAAAAGAGTTTGCTAAGAGATGCCACCCTTGGATTCTTAAACATGGGAAGACTTATCTCTATCTGATCTCGCACACCTTCCCAATCCCCTACAAAAGCGTGCTGATAACCGCGAATCAAATGAATCATGGCAATTTGGTTATCAAATGACCCATTTTGGCAAAGTTTTAAGGCCTGAGTGGTGTAGAGGTTTACCTTTGCCATGTCAGATTGCAGGAAGCAATACCCGAAAGCGAGCATATAGGCAGAGCGGATTTGGAAAAGAAGCGGTAACTGTTCGTTAAGTCGGGTTGAAAGGACTTCTATTGTCGGTAGCAAGCTGTCCATCTTTTGAAACTGACAATCAATAATTACGTGAAACTCGACCAATTGATTAAGAGTCAGCAACAAACCTAATTCATCTTCTTCTCTTCTGAACAAAAGATGAGCATTCTCATAAAAGGGTAAAGCATGCATAGGGGTTGTGTCTTGCAAGCATATCCCGAAATAAAGCGAAATCCATGAGTGCTCCAGAACTTCCGGTTCAGCAATCCTACTTAATATCTCATATATTGAGGTTATTTGATTTATTCCGTAGAGGTCTAAACCGTATTTTTTTAATATCTCGCCGCATAGCTTGTAATCAGCAGCTTTTACGCCATAATCGAGTGCCTTTATAATTTCACCATTCAACAGATAATAGGAAGCTGCCTGGCCATATATTTCTACTATAATATTAGTTGGTAAGCTTGACACGGCCATCATTCTTAACGTTTCTCGGAACAAATGATGAAATCCGTATACTTCCTGCTGGTCATCAAGGCAGCGCAGGAAATAATTCCTGCTTTCCAAAATAGTGATTAATTGGAGTGCTTTGGCTCCGTTCAGTAAGTTCTTGATTAATGATAAAGGGAGCTCATCCAACAAACTGATCCGCATTAAGGCATCAAATTGATTCTCTGTAAAATCATGAAGGAGCTCGGTGGTAAAAAAGAGCTCAAAATCTTTATCCGAAACAATGGCATCGAGATGATCAATTTGGGTTGCCCCTTGCACCATATTACGCAAACACTTAAGGCCAATCATCGTCAAGCTGTAAACCCAACCTTCTGTTGCTGTTTGAATATGATTTAGTTGATGGAGAGTAAGTGGAATTTTATAAATATCCCGGAATAAAGATGAGGTCTCATCATAGGAAAATGAGAGGCTATGGGGATTGATTTGAAGAAAAGGTGCTTTTTGGGGATCGCATCGAAGCTTATCCCTCACAGGATGTCTTGAAATTACGTACCATTTAAACCAAGTAGGCGTAGAGTTGATAAGGATAGCGAGTAAAACCATACTAGAGTCTGATTTTTCTATTTCATGAAGATCATCAATTACCAACACGTAGTCACACGGCTCGGTAAGTTGTATCTCCTCGGCTAACAGCTTTCCATAATGATCTACCTCATTGTGATTAATAGCCCCTTCCGCTAAAGCTTGCTCCACCCTTTGGGAATAAAAACCTGGAAGCGTCTTGGACAATAAAGTCAACAATGCTCCCATGAGCTCAACACTGTCACGATCATCACGTTGGATTTGACACCAGCCAAATAAAAAATCGCTTGTTTGAATACATTGCTGAGTAAATACCGTCTTACCCGAACCGGCTGATGCCTCCACGATCATCAATCGTTTTTTCGGGTCTGATAAAAACGGATAACTCTCAATAAGCAATCGACGCTCTAATATTTTTTCAGATCGTAATTTTGGTGGCTTAAATTTAGATGGCGAAAAATAGGTCTTGAAAGACAATGGATCATTTTCTTTAGGATTATATAGAAAGGGATGATTCATAAAACCCGCTTGCGAATAATTATTATTTCCAATCACTATAAATAGTTACCAGGGGCACCTTGAAATTAGCATTGAAGCCGTACAATGTCGAGAAAGAAACGTGTATTACATAATAGAAACTAAAAGAGGTAACAGGTTACAATTTAAAATAGACCTTGATCATGTTTTCTGAAAATCACCAATTGAACACTTGTTCTGATCTCCAAATATTTTCTCAATTAAACAAAGAAATATGGTATAAATGCCGGGTTGGTGGTTATTATCGATTGTTTTTCGGTAATATAACTAAAAATCCTATTTCTTTTTGAATGATCCATGCCCAAAGTTAGTGTTGTTATACCTTGTTATAATCAGGGTGATTTTATTGACGAGACCGTTGATTCGGTGTTGGCGCAGAGTTTTGACGATTATGAGATCATAATTGTTAATGACGGTTCCACTGATGAGGCGACCAATGATAAGTTGGCGGCTTATGATCGTCCCAAGACCAGGGTGTTGGTCACCGATAATCATGGCTTGGCCGGGGCGCGTAATAACGGCATTGCCGAGGCGCTGGGGGAATACATTTTGCCCCTGGATTCCGATGACAAGATTGAGAAAACTTATCTGGAAAAAGCGGTTGGAATTCTTGATAACAACAAGGATATCGGCATCGTTTATAGCCGGGCTCGATTGTTCGGGGCTTTGGATAGCGAGTGGATTTTGCCTGAGTTCTCGCTGGATGAGATGCTCATTGATAATATTATTTTCTGCTCCGCTTTTTTTCGGCGTCAGGATTGGGAGACTGCGGGGGGCTATGACACCTCCATGGTCTATGGTTGGGAGGATTACGATTTTTGGCTCTCCTTACTTGAAAGAGGGTCTATCGCCTACAAGATACCGGAAATTCTCTTTTATTACCGGATTACCGCCGACTCCATGGTACGCTCTAAGACCAAGGAGCAAAAACTGGAAATATTTGAAAAAATATACCGTAAGCATCCCAAACTTTATAATGACAACATCCGTATCTGGATTGATAAGCTTATTGATACCCGTGAGATATATCAGGTAGCCAGGCTCTATCTCGACACCGGGGACGGATTTAATGAACAGCAACGGCTCACTCAAAAAATCGATGAGCGCACCTTTTCGCTCACTTTTGATATCTCCCGATTTCATGGGGCTAAGCAGCTGCGATTCAATCCCATAAACGATTATTGCGTGTTGCATCTCACCTCGGCTGAGTTGACCTATGAAAACGGCAACCGAGCTCAATTAGCCAAATATCACGGCAACATCCTGGAACCCCAAAGTTCCAACCTGGTTTTCTCTGATAAAGATCCATTTTTACTCTTTGATCTAAAGGATTATTCCTTTCAAGGTTGCCAGCCCACAAGCTTTGTCATAACCTTTCAATTTATCGAAGTGGGGGAAACGGTCTTTCACTATCTGCTCAAACGCAAGGATGATGCGCTGCACCAACAGCGGGAAACCCAATACCAGCAGCAGCAGGAAATCGAGCTTCTCAAAAAACAACTCAGTCAATGTACCAATAGTATGACTTCAATCTCCAGTCTCAAGGAAACAGCCAAAGGACATGTGCGTAATGCCCGTCTTCTGGTGAAAAAAGCAAAGTATCATTTCAAAGATGAATACCGGGTAATTAAAGAATCCGGGCTTTTTAACCCCGTCTACTATCTGGCCGAAAACCCGGATCTGCGCGGTGCCTCCATTGATCCCCTGATCCATTATTTGGAAAACGGCTGGGCTGAAGGGCGTAACCCCAATGCTCTGTTTGCCACTGTCTGGTATTTAGAGGCCTATCAGGAGGTACTCAAGGCCGAAATCAATCCACTCTATCACTACATCAGCAGTGGATGGCGGGAGGGGAAAAATCCCTCGCCCATGTTCGAAACCACCTATTATTTGAAAAACAACCCGGATGTGGATGCCAGCGGGCAAAACCCGCTCAAACATTTCCTCGACATCGGGGGTAAAGAGGGCAGAAAACCAAATCCGCTCTTTGACTGTAAGTATTATTTAGAAATACATGATGATGTGCGGGAGTCCGGGGAGAACCCCCTGGTCCATTATTGTCGACTGGGTTACTTCGAAGGCCGCCCCACCCATAAAAAAAAAGAGCAGTTTAAAGACAACCCCCTGATCAGCGTGATAACCCCGGTCTATAATGTGCCGGAAATATATCTACGCGCCTGCATTGATTCGGTGCTTGAACAGCTCTACGATAATTGGGAACTCTGTTTGGCGGATGACGCCAGCCCCAAGGAACACGTCAAAAAGGTGTTACAAGAGTACGCCGATCGCGACCCCCGGATCAAAGTAAGTTTTCTTGCCCAAAACCAAGGAATCGCCGGAGCCACCAATGCGGCGGTAGAGCTTGCTTCAGGTGATTATCTCGCCTTTCTTGACAACGATGATGAACTCTCCCGCAACGCTTTGCTGGAAACGGTGCGGGTTATCAATGAGCAAGCTGCGGAAATCATCTACTCGGATGAATGTTTCATCGACCAGGATGGTAAATTTCAAGACGCTCATCACAAACCCGACTTTTCCGGGGATCTCCTGTTTAACCACAATTACATCACCCATTTCACAGTGATGAAAAAAGAGCTCTTTACACGAGCCGGCGGCGTATCTTCCCAATGTGACGGGGCCCAAGATTATGATCTCATGTTGCGGGTCACCGAGTTAACCGACAGGATTATCCACATTCCCAAAATCCTCTACCGTTGGCGTACCCTGGAAACATCCACTGCCGCTGATCCGGGCGCTAAAACCTATGCCATTGATGCCGGGAAAAAGGCCTTGGAAATGGCCCTGGAAAGACGCTCCATCAAGGGCACGGTGAGTAACTCCAACCTTCCCTTTTATTACCGGGTCCGCCGTGATCTGGTAGAAACCCCACTGGTCTCCATCATCATCCCTTTTTGCGATCAGGCCGATTACCTACGCAAGTGTATTGCCTCCATCTTGGATCGTTCCACCTATGAAAATTACGAGATCATCGGGGTCAATAATAACAGCAGCCAAGAAGAGACCCTTGCCCTAATCCAAGGGCTCAGCGCCAAAGATGAAAGGATCACCTTTTTAGATTTTCCCGGTCCGTTCAACTACTCCAAGATTAATAATTTCGCCGTGGGACATGCCAAGGGCGAACATATCGTGTTGATGAACAACGATATCGAAGTGCTTAATGAAGATTGGATTGAAACCTTGCTGGAACATTCCCAACGGCCAGAGGTCGGCGCAGTGGGGGCCAAGCTCTATTATGGTAACGAGACCATTCAGCATGCCGGAGTTATTGTGGGGATCAAAGGCTTTGCCGGTCACTCCCATCGCCATTCCGAACGTAATGATTGCGGCTACTTCAACCGTCTCAACTGTATTCAAAATATTAGCGCGGTAACTGCCGCCCTGCTCATGGTGAAGAAATCAGCCTTTGAAGAGGTGGATGGTTTAGATGAAGATAATTTAACCGTGGCCCTTAATGATGTTGATTTTTGCCTGAAACTCGGGCAAAAAGGCTATGCAAATATCTTCACGCCCTATTGCGAAGCCTATCACTATGAATCGGTATCGCGAGGTTATGAAGATACGCCTGATAAAAAAGCCCGTTTTGAAAAGGAAGCTGACTTTTTCAAAAATAAATGGGCCGATTTTCTGGCAGCAGGGGATCCTTATTACAACCCCAATCTGACCCTTGAACGAGAAACGTTCTGGCGCAATAAGTTCCAAAAATGGTATGACTCGGAAGAACAGCGCTTGCGGATATTAAACGAGTCCCTCTCATAATCGGATAGATGGGCTATAACGAGCAACGGCAACTGTATAAATCTAAGGCACCTGTGAACAGGTACCATAGAACTTTTCTTTTCAACCCGTTGAAGTATTACAATTATTAATTACCCCGAACAGACAATGATTCGCATTGTTGTTAACTTTGGAATTTCAAGGGAATCTCTCGGTTCAGCCGGGCACCCACAGGGGGGTGCCCCTACAGTCCGAGATAGGCTACAAGCTTATTTTACAACGCAATACCATTACCTTATCCGAATTAGCCTGACGGCTATGGGGGGTACCCCTACAGCTTCCGGGTATATTCTAGACTTATTGAAATGAATAACTTTTCCTTAGGTCAACGATATTGACCCACAGGGGAGATGCTCCTTCAAGGCCTCACCAATCTCAAGGATTGGTTGCACCAACAAGATTTTGCTTAAGTAATCAAAATCGACAATGGTTGCTGGCCATAAATTCGAAACAACAAGAATAAAACTATTCGGGGTGGACTTTCTTTTGAAGGTATTCCCCCCTTATCAAGTGGATATATAAAAATAATGAGTTCCAAATCGATAATAAGCCGGGGTTTTGGTTTTCTGGGACGGATGGTTCGAGGTTATATCCTTGTGCACTTCCCCACCCTTGGCTTACGGGTTATACCCGCTGTTAAACGACATTTCATCGCCAAGATCCATATGCCCTTAATACGGGCCGGGATCCTGAAAAGTAGCTATGACCGCTGGATGCAGCTGGAAAGCAAATCTGCATCTAACCAGGAAATAGCGCCTGAATCCTTACCTCACCAGCCCCTTATCAGTATAGTCATGCCGGTGTATAATGTTCCATTGCAGTGGCTGGAAAAGGCAGTGGCCTCGGTAAGAGCTCAAACCTATGGCAACTGGGAACTATGCATCGCCGATGACGGTTCCACTCGCAAAGGCTTACGCGAATATCTTCAGCAACAAGAGGGGTTGGACCAACGGGTCAGGATTAACTTTCTTGATAAGAATTTGGGTATTTCCGGGGCGTCCAACGCTGCTCTGGCCATGGCCAAAGGGGAGTTCATCGGTTTGCTCGATAATGATGACGAACTGGCACCTAATGCTCTTGCTGAGATGGTTAAGGTCATCAATGAAACAGAAGATGCAGACTGTATCTATAGTGACGAGGATAAAATATCGGAGACCGGCAAACGCTATGAACCCTTTTTTAAGCCTGATTGGTCGCCAGACACCCTACGAAGTTATAATTATATCTGCCATTTCACCGTAATTCGTAAAAGCTTACTGGACCAGGTGGGCGGGTTCCGGACCGGTTTTGACGGGTCCCAGGATTACGATCTCTTTTTACGAGTCACCGAACAAGCCCGCAATATTGTACATATTCCCAAGATACTTTACCACTGGCGCGCCATCGCCGGTTCCACCGGTCAACGGGGGGATGCCAAGATGTATGCATATACTGCGGCCAAAAAAGCTTTGACCGAACATTTAGAACGTATCAACTGTAAAGGTGAGGTATATGATGGCAATTTTCTCGGCTCCTATCAAATTCGCTACGAGCCCCCGAAGAATGCCAGGGTGGATATCATTATCCCCAGCAAGGATCAGGTAGGAGTCCTAAGAAGATGTATTGATTCCATTTTACTAAAAACTAGACACCCCCATTATCGCATTGTGGTAGTAGATAATAACTCCCAGGAAAAGGAGACTTTTGCCTACTATGAAGAGCTCCGTAAAACCAACAAGGTGATTCTGCTCCGTTACGATAAACCATTTAATTTTTCCGCAATCAATAATTATGCCGCCTCCCGCACCGACGGCGACTTTATTCTATTTTTAAATAACGATACCGAAGTGCTATCTGCTAACTGGCTCCAAGAGATGCTCGGCTTAGCCGCACGCCAAGAGATGGGCGCAGTGGGGTGCCAGCTCTACTATCCCAACGAGACCGTGCAACATGCTGGAATTATAATGGGGATTGGCGGCGTAGCAGGACATTCCCATAAATATTTTCTTCGAAATGATCTCGGCTATTTCGGCAAAATCAAGATTTGCCAAAACTTAAGCGGGGTCACAGCAGCCTGTTTACTGATTAAAAGAAAAGTATTTGAAGAAGTGGGAGGCTTTGAGGAAGAGCTGAGCCACGCCTTTAACGATGTTGATTTATGTTTAAAAATACGTCAAAAAGGATACCTAATTACTTACACTCCTTTTGTGGAGCTCTACCACTATGAGTCTGCAAGCCGGGGTTATGAAAATTCTCCAGAGAAAAAAGCACGTTTTAATAAGGAAATAGCCTTTTGCCAAGCCAAATGGAAAGAGACATTTGAGGCTGGAGACCCTTATTACAACCCCAACCTGAGTTTGGAACGGGAAGATTTTTCTCTACGATTATAGGAATTGCCCATGCAAAGGTTACTCGCCAAATTTAAATCTTTTAATTTTAACAAAATATCAGACCTACCACCCAAGCTAGACAATATATTAAAACAGTACGGCAGTGAAATAGTCCTATTCTCAATCACTGTTATCTTCTCCATTATCTATGGAGATTATATCTTTTTTGAGAAATCATTTGTCCACTACGGGTTTACGGTGGATTCCATCACCCAGTTTTACCCCTTCTACGCCCTGTGGATCGATAAAATTTCAACCCTTTCATTTTCCCCTTGGTCTTTTCAAATTGATCTCGGTTTCAATATCTACACTTTACTGGTTAACCTCAATCCCTTTGACTTTCTGCTGCTCTTAGCCGGTAAAGAACATTTTGTGGATTTTCTGCCCTTTGTCATGCTCTTAAAATTTGTGACAGCTGGCCTTTTTTTCCACGCCTTTTTGCGCCAGTTGTCCATTTCACCACCCTTGGCACTCATCGGCACCCTGCTCTATACCTTTTGCGGCTATATGGTGATTAATGTTCACTGGTACCATTACCCCAACTATTCTGTCCTACTAGCTGTTATTTTATTTTTATTTGAGCGCTGGCTCCAAACCGGAAAATGGTTGCCCTTAATTCTAGTTTTAGGTTTTCTCGCCCTGAAAGCTGAATTGCAGATTTTTCAGTTCACTCTATTTTTCGTGGTTTACGGGGGATACCGGCTTGCTGGGATGAACCTGCTGAGTTTTAAAAATTACGGAATCTATCTTCTCAAAGCCGGCTTGCTCTATACCGTCGGTATCGCAATGAGTTCCTATATGCTTCTACCTTCCGTAATCAAGGCGGGAGCAGAAGACAGAGTGGGTGAGGCCTTAGCGCATGATCCCTTACATACTCGCATTGCTCAATTTTTCTCCATGGACACCTGGGATCATTTACTTGTTATTATAGGACGTTTATTTAACAATGACATCTGGGGAGCCTTTGGGGAATACAGTGGTTTTCTTAGTTATTTTGAAGGGCCATCAATTTATTGCGGACTTCTGGTGGTTATTGCTCTCCCCGCCTTAATACTTCTCGGTAAACAAGCATTTCGCAAGGGACACCTTCCACTCTTACTACTCGTATCTCTTCCCCTTATCTTTCCTCAAGTAAGAGATGCTTTAAATTTCTTTGCCAGTGCCACTTTTAAGTATCAAACCCTTTTTATTACAACTTTTTTGCTTATTATCGTTATTCAGGTTTTAAACCAAATTATATCAGAAAAAAGGGGATTTGCCTTTCTGGCAGCCAGCAGTTTCGGTGCATTACTTTTTATCTCCTTTTTCCCTTTTGATTCATTTACCGTAGATGCTCAGATAAACTCAGCGATAATTCCTTCTATTAAAATTTTCCTTATAATCTATGGAGCATGCTTTCTTAGTGCCTGTTATCGCCCCTTGAGACCATTGCTACCCTATCTTCTACTGCTCTGTGTTTTCACCGAAGCCTCTATTTTTAATAGAAACTCCATTGAGCAGAATAATGGGGCCTTAAATACTGGTTTTTCCAAACGGGGGGATTTTTATTACGACAATGATATCCGGCAAGCCCTCTCTTTTCTCAAACAGCATGACAAGGGCTTTTATCGAGTCGAACGTTCTTTTTTCTCCGGCGGCTTAAATGACGCTATGATTCAAGAATACTACGGAGTCACCGGATATGTTGGGATCTCCAGCGGAATCACTCAGTTTTACACCACCATGGGATATACCAAATACTCCCGGCGTCTCTCCTCCTACCGCTACGGCTTACGTGATCGAGTCTTACTTCACTCCCTGCTGGGGGTAAAATATTATCTTGATCGAAATACAACTCCGCTCCCGGGCTATGAATTCTTACGCTCTTTTGGAGATGTCAATCTATTCGCCAACAACAACTGGCTTCCCTTAGGATTCATTCAACACACGAGAATAAATCCAGATATCATAAAAAATCTCCCCACAAAACAAAAAGACCACCTTCTACTCCATGGTTATGTCACCAGCCAAGATCAAATTGGCATTAGCTCAACAAATATGGCAGCCATAATCGGAGAGGAATTTGCCTACCCACCCCTTGATACGAAAAAGCGAATAAAACAGCTACGAGCCGAATCATTCCAAATAAAGGAATTTTCAGAGTCACACTTAATCGGGGAAATAGAAGCTAATGATAAAGGAATACTAGGTTGGTCCATCCCCTATGATGGGGGATGGCATATCCTGATAGATGGCCGTGAGGTTGATGCCATTAGTGTAAACTATGGCTTCTTAGGAACCGTGGTGGAGAAAGGGAAACACCGGATCGAGCTCAGTTACACCCCCCCATTCCTGTTTATAGGGACGGCGGTAAGTATATTTTTACTACTCGCAACGTTAATTATGTATCGGTTTTATCCGGTGATCATTCCGGTTGCGGCGGAAGATACTCTTCTTTCTGGTACCGGGAAGTGATCAAAAAAGGAATAGAAAATCCGATGGTTAAAATCACGAACAGCTGAAGGGAAAAGATTATAATTGCGGTCCAATCTAGCTGAGTAGCAGTACCATCAAAGGGAAAGGGATAATCCACCAGCAAAGAAACATCTGGGTTCGCTTTGCTGGTTGCGGTAATAAGGAGTCCCTTTTGGTTATTGGAGATAGAATCTATATCTCTGATGGGTGTTAAGCCAGCAAGATCTACGGCACCCAGCGATTGCCCATGATAGCCGATGAATTCCAGACCTTCCACCTGGATTATTCCAGCTTCATTGATTGGATCCAAACGTAGAGAGTCAATTTTGCTAAATGGTAAACGAAACGAAACTTTCTGTACGGTATTGTCACTGTAAACCGGCTCAATCACCGAATCAATCTGATTATATCCCCTACCGATATTATAAAATAACTGGGCCATCACCACTTCATTTTCACTTTGTACCCCCATGGTCAAATAGAGATAACTCCGTCCTGCTTCCCGATATCGGGCATAAGAAACAACTATGGTGCAAAACAGGGCAAAGAGAAGCACCATAAAAATTTTTCCCTTGAATTGCGCTTTATTTAATTGCGGCAACATAGTCTCCTCTGATACTTTTTTACTTTCCACTGATGTGGTAAGATGAACAATTTATATGCGTTCACCAGCACTACGCCTGCAAGAGATCAGACCGGATTCACATAGGATTACCTATAGCTCACCGGCTTGCTTGCGCCCCTGCGCAGCACTGGTAACGCTTAACAGTTCTATATTATGGAACTCTTTTTCACAACCCGGTGAACGGTTACAACAATTTAGCATTCCATTGTCTTTATTCCAAGAGAGAATTCCGATTATAAAATGAATATTTTGATGCTGGCACCCCAGCCTTTTTATACCGAACGGGGAACCCCGATGAATGTCCGTCTCATGTGCCGTATCTTAGGCGAGGCCGGGCACCAGGTTGATTTATTAACTTTCCCCACCGGATCTGAGATCACCCTGCAAAACGTTAGAATTATAAAAGTTCCCAATATACTAGGAGTAAAAGGTATCCCGGTGGGCTTTTCACTAATTAAGATCATCTATGATGTTCTGATGTTTTTCTATGTTACAACACTCTGTATCCGCAAGCGATATCAAGTTATTCACGGTATTGAAGAAGGTGGATTCCTCGCTGTTATCTTTGCTAAGATATTTCGCACCCGCTCCATTTTTGATATGGATTCCTCCATGTCGGAGCAATTTGCCCAACATAAAATTTTCAAACATTCTTGTACACCTGCTATAATATCGGTCCTGGAACGATGGGCTCTGCGATCAACCGACCTAACCGTCACCGTGTGTGAAGCGCTCAGCAAAAAAGCCCTCTCCATGGCCCCTGGCATAGAAATTGTCCAGATTGAGGATATACCACTGCAGGAAGAGCAACCCGATCAGGCAGTGATACACGAAGTGGAGCAATATTTACAAACTAAGGGGATAACAGATCAACCCTTTATTCTGTACACCGGTAATCTAGAAAAGTACCAAGGAATTGACCTTCTCCTGGAAGCTTGGAAAACTCTAGCTAACAAATACCAACAACTTACAACCAACCGATTAGTGATTGTGGGTGGAGCGGCAGAACAGATTCAACGATATCAAGATATCTGTGAGCAACTTGATATTTCACAACAAGTTGTTTTCACCGGTGCTCGACCCGCCAAGGAAATGAGTGTGTGGATGAACAAAGCTAGCGGTTTGGTTTCCCCGCGCAGTGAAGGAGAAAATACTCCCTTAAAAATTTATACCTATATGGCATCCGGCAAGCCGATCATCGCCACTGCCAAAAAAACCCACACCCAGGTGTTAAATGACACGGTAGCCATTCTTGCAGCTCCTGTACCCCTGGATTTTGCTGAGGCCCTGGCTATCTGTTTGTTTGAACCACAACAAGCAGCAATAAAAGGAGCTGCTGCGGCCCAGCTAGTGGAAGAAAAATACAGCTACCCGGTTTTTCAGAAGAAACTGCTGGACGCTTATAATAGCTTACAATAACATCTATAACAAAATATCCTGAAGGATTAAATACATGGCAACGGTACTAGTAACCGGCGGAAAAGGATTTTTAGGTTCACACTTAGTCGCGCGACTTCGACGAGACGGAGAGACTGTACGTATTTTTGCTCGTACCCCCAAAGATCAAGAGCAAGCCTCAGAAGATGAAAATATCGTGTACGGTGATATCCGGGACCCTGATGCCGTGGACAGGGCTGTTGCCGGGGTTGATTACGTAATCCATACCGTCTCCAACTTCCGCAAAGGCGGCTCCGATGAGGCCGAAGCCCACGACATTAACGTGGGAGGGACCCAAAACGTTTTAGAATCCTGCCTCAAGCACGGGGTAAAACGTCTGGTTCACTGTTCCACCATAGGAGTTCACGGTGATGTACGGGAAATTCCAGCCACTGAAACCACCCCTTTTAACCCCTGTGACCTCTATCAAGAAACCAAACTGACTGCTGAACAAAATGTTTGGAAATTCTATAAAGAAACCGGGTTGCCGATTTCTGTGGTTCGACCCATTTCTATTTTCGGGCCAGGGGATAAACGGATGCTCAAACTTTTTAAAATGATCCAAAAGGGCAAGTTTTTAAAAATCGGTCCCTGCACCGCCTTTTTCCAACCCGCATATATTGATGATGTAATGGACGGCTTCATGCTCTGTTTGCACCATGAAAAAGCAGTGGGCCAGGCCTTTATTGTGGGTGGGGAAAAATACCTCCCTCTGGAAGAACTCTTTAAAGTTGTAGCTGAGGAGTTAGGCGTAAAACCACCTTGGATTCGTATTCCTTTAAAACCGATCTTGCTGCTGGCTGGTATTTGCGAAGCACTCTGTGCTCCCCTGGGCATAGTGCCACCACTTCATAAACGACGGGTAAGCTTTTTTCAGAACAACCGTGCCTTTTCCGTTCAAAAAGCCAAGGATTTACTCGGATTTGAATCAAAAGTTCCCCTCCGAGAGGCTGTTCGCAAAACTATTAGCTGGTATCGGGAACAAGGCTGGCTCTCATAACCTTCATATCTTTAGTCGGAAATAGTACCCATGGACAACAAAGCCTCTGAAATCAAGAAAGACTCCGAGGACGGAAGCGCCAAAACCGCTCTCCAGGAAACCCTAACCGGTTCCAAGCAAAGTGCTTTACAAAAATACCAAAGCATCGTGGTCGGTCGCCCGGGATTATGGCACCTTTTGATCTATGAGCTGTTCACCACCCTGCTTGGCCCCTTACCAGGTGCTCTTGGCTTGGTCCTGCGTAAAAAATTCTACCCCATGCTTTTTGGCAAAGTCGGTCGCAACGTGGTATTTGGACGCTCTTTAACCATTCGTCATCCACACAAAATCACCCTCGGCGACAATTGCATCATTGATGATTATGCGGTTCTGGATGCAAAAGGTCAATCCAATAAGGGTATAACCATGGGCAATAATGTAATGCTTGGCAGAAACTCGGTGCTCAGCTGCAAGAACGGCGATTTGCTTATTGGTGATAATGTCAATATCGCAATGAACTGCTTTCTTCAATCCGCAGCCACTGTTTCTATCGGCAAGGATACCTTATTATCGGCCTATTGTTATCTCATCGGCGGTGGAGATCATAAAACCGAGCGTACCGATATTCCCATCATGGCTCAGGGACAAATAGTCCGGGGTATCACTATTGGAGATGATTGTCTCTTGGGTGCCGGAGTATATATTCAGGACGGAGTCAAGATAGGCAAAGGTGTTGTCATCGGCACCGGGGCAGTAGTGACCAAAGAAATCTCGGAACACACTGTGGCAGTAGGGATTCCAGCCAAAGTGGTAAAAAATCGTAAAACAATATAAAAAAATAGGTGACTTTTTTTATATTTCAAAGATTATCTCATATTTTTTCCTTGTGTAATTTATCCAAATCGGGTTTTTATGAATTATTATTAGTTAATATGATTCAAAAGATTAATATTATAAAGAGTCGAAAATGCCTTATTAGAAGGGCAGTCCCACAAAATTTCGACCAAGTGCCATAAGGAGAAACAAGATGAAAAAGATTAGGGTCATGAAGTATTGTGCATTATCTTGCCTTATCATAGTTACCGAACTACTAAATTCCAACCTGTATGCTGAGCAAAATACTGCTCCACAACAAGAGACACTCGCTGTGTGGTCTCAAGCTCAAGGTGATGAATATCCGGTTCTATTAGTAAGACAAACTAAAGAAGGATGGAGCAGACCTGAAAAACTATCCAATAATGGTAACTTGAACTTGGTTCCCTCTATAACCATCGACCAGCATAACGAAACATGGATTGTATGGTCCTCAGTTGAAGGAAAAAAAACCTATCTCCTTTATAAAAGATCACAAAACGGCAACTGGAGTGAGGAGAAAAAACTGGAAACTGGCTTTTCATCCAATACCGCCCCTTCCATCGTTGTTGACAACAACAATGTCCTGTGGCTAACCTGGGCCGCCTTTGACGGTCAAGATGATGAAATTTTTACTACATTCTGGAATGGATCTACTTTTACCCCACCTGTACGGATAACCGACAATCAAGTTCCCGATATTTTACCCATCATGAGCTTTGACTCCGCTACAAATAATCTATCAGTAGAATGGCAAGGGTATGCCAATGGAACTTATGAAACTTTTCAAACCAGTTATAACGATGGAAAATGGAGCAAGACCACAGCATCCCAAAATATTCAAACTCAATCCATAACAAACGATAACCCTAACAGCATGGTTACAGTTAATCCGTTAAAGACAGAACCCATCGACCTAGACCTACCAGAGTTTCTCCTCTCACAGCCCTCCCTATCCTTACATGTCAGAGGAAAAGCTATTCAATCACTACCCGCACGATTACTGCAGATTGAAAATGAATAAAGCATGACCCCGTTTGTTCTGTAAAACGCTAGAGAGAAAAATATGAAAGATTTGAATATATACAAGACAATAATATTACCAACCCTCATTATAAGCCTTTGTTATTGGGCGAATCCCTATATTGCAGGGGCCGCAATTATCGATGCTTTTGGTGATTCCATCACTGCTGGTGAAGGCAGTTCATCAGGGGGATACCCTCCTAAACTGACCTCACTCCTTAACAATAACAATCGTAATTCAAATATATTAAATTATGGTATCCCTGGAGAGCATACTTCACAAGGCATTGCCCGTATAGACTCTGTTTTGGCCGCAAGTGGGCCACAACTCGTATTACTCCTGGAAGGCATCAATGACCGAGCCTTTGGAATATCACTTGAAACTACAAAGTTTAACCTCAGCGAAATGATAAACAAATGCCGGGCTCGAAACGCTACTCCCTTAATATCTAACCTATTACCTGATACATCTCCCCAAGGCTGGAAAAAACAAGTTTCAACCACCTATAACCCCATGATTAATAGCTTGGCCCAGGAAAAAGGAATTAGTTTGGTTGATCAGTATTCGCCTCTAGCTCCCAATTGGGATTCTCTGACCGTTGACGGAATGCATCCCAATGACAGCGGCTATCAAATCATGGCCCAAACCTGGTACAATACTCTCAAGGGGATCATTGGTGAGGGAGGTGTTATGCCAGGAGCAACACCGACAAATTCTAAAAGTAGCAGCAATAGCGGTCCCTGTTTTATTGCCACCGCCGCCTTCGGCTCCGGCCTGGAACCACATGTAAAGCTGCTCAAAGAGTTTCGTGATGTAATTCTATTACCCCATAAAATTGGACGAAGTTTTGTTTCTTTTTATTACGAAACCTCTCCACCCATAGCCGATTATATCCGTAACAGTGAATTGCTCAAGGGTATTGTACGATTAGCACTTCATCCCTTGATTGGGTTGAGCTATTTTCTGCTCAAATTATCCATAGTGGAAAAAATCTTCTTTCTTTTCTCCACAGTACTCTGTTGCTTCCTTGCCCTACGAGCTAGGCCCATATTAAAAAGAAAATTATCGCCGCTCGCCCAAGGTTAAGGCCCAATATTGGTAAGTGGTCACAGTTACCTCTGACCAACTATATTTTGATAGTTCAAAAGCGGCGTCCCTGGTCCCTTCCCCTTTAAAGGGGGAAGGAACGGATGGTGATGGTGATGAAACCAGCTATATTAACAAGCAACTACTTAAGATAACAATTTTACCGGTAGCCCCAGGTGCATACACAGCCCCTCATGACATCGAATCAACAAACAATTATCGCAATAGACGGCCATGTACATCTCCATGATTCATCTGCTTTAGCCGTCTTACTGGACCAAGCCCGAAGCAACTTTCTCCGCTCTTGTCCTCAGGCCACCCAAGGACTTCTACTATTAACCCAAACAAATACATCTCCCGATTTCAAAACAATTCACCGCCAGTTTGATAACTCGAACAGCAAAAATTCTTGGACCTTAAATGCTACCTCAGAGCCTCATTCATGGAAAGCCATAGCCCATGACGGCTGGCAACTCTGGCTCATCACCGGTCGTCAACTGGTTTCAAGCGAAGGACTTGAAGTGCTGATCTTCGGCGATGAACAAGGTAAGAACGGAATGACAACAGGGGAGCTTATAAATACAGGGCGGGCCACTAAGAGTTTAGTTATTCTCCCATGGGGGGTGGGCAAGTGGCTGGGTAATAGGGGAAAAATCGTCTCAAAATTACTCGCTGAATTGACTGACGAGCAGTTAATTCTCGGAGATAACGGCGCTCGTCCGGCTCTTTGGCATTGGGTGAAACAATTCTCCACTGCACATCAACTCGGAATTCGAGTACTACGGGGCACTGACTCGCTACCCTTAAGCGGTGAAATAAACAGGGTTGGTTCTTTTGGTGCAGCGATTCAAGGTGCTCTAGACCCGAACCATCCCACGGTTTCTCTCCTTCACCTTCTCGCAGATCCTTCCGTTACCATGGAAAACTTCGGCAATAATATGGGATTAATTAATTTCATATGCAAACAAATCCAGTTACGCTTCTTGCAGGCAAAAAAAAATCAAACTGGTGAGCGATTCCAATAATAAAGTGTTATATGCAAGCACGTTGTTTGTCTACCCGGTGAACGATTACTCGCATTGTATTAATTCATGAAGAAAACAAATTATACTTCAAAATACAACGCAAAGCGGAGATACCGTCTCGCCAACCGATCTTCTTTCCTTCTCTATAGGTTCGACCACTATAAGATATTCCCACCTCATAGATTCTACATCGTGTCTTAGCCACCTTGGCAGTAATCTCCGGTTCAAAGCCGAAACGATTTTCCTCTATAGTTATTGCCTGAACCACCTCCAACCGAAAGACTTTGTAACAAGTTTCCATATCAGTAAGATTAAGATTAGTTAACATGTTGGAAATAAGAGTAAGAAACCTGTTGCCAACCATATGCCAAAAATAGAGTACCCGATGGGCCTTGGAACCAACAAATCTGGAACCATATACGACATCGGCTTTTCCCTCTAAAATAGGAGCAAGTAGTTTCGGATATTCGGTGGGATCATACTCCAGGTCGGCATCTTGAATCAGGACAATCTCTCCGCTCGCCTTTGCAAAACCTGTCCGTAAAGCCGCCCCTTTGCCCTGATTAACCGGATGAAATACAGTTAACAAATCAGAAGCGAACATATTTTTCATTAATTCGCGTGTACCGTCCGTGGAACAATCATCCACGATAATTATCTCCTTTTCCATGGGCAGGGTAACCGCACGCACCATCCTGAGTACTTTTTCCAGGGAATTTATTTCATTATAAACCGGGATGACAATAGACAATTTCTTTATAGATGATTGATTCATTTCATTACCAGTAAAAAAAGAACTTTATAGTCAGGAGTTCTTATGATGAAAGTTGTTAAAAACAATCATTACAAAAACACTAGAAAAAAATTGACCCATCGCTGTTTTGTGTGGGTAACATCGAAAAGCCCTCTAATGCGGAGACATAGCTGACCAGCCCTTAAGATGGAGCCCCGCCGGAGGCTTCAGCCCTCTCGCTTTTGCCCCCTTTCCCTTTCAATGCTATTCGTGACACGCCACAAACAGGAGCTAACTAGTACTAGTTACACGCCAGGGGTTTAAAAGTAGTTACCCACACGAAATAACGAAGAGCCCTTTTGGCTCCTCGCTATTTCGTGTGGGTAATCGAACTTCTTCTAATTAGGTATAATAACGAAAAGTTAATTTGTTTTAACTGTCAATCGTAACAATGTATTATTGTTTAGAGGTAAAGAAAGTAATTATTATAGATAGGTTTTAAAATAAATAATTCTATTATATTTTAAATCAATTAACTTTGACAAGGTACAATTTGATCCAAAAAAAATAAACAGTGTTAGGCTTTTCGCTATTTCGTGTGGGTAATCGAACTCCTTCTAATTAGGAATAATTCCGAGCTAGCATACCACAACAAAGCTGTCAAGGCCCAGCCCTACGGGCGCTCCCACCGGTCGCCGCCTTGACAGTTTTGTTGTGGTATGCAGACCTGAAAGTGGCAAAGGCGATGAGGCGCTATGCCTCCGGCGGGGCTCCAGCTCAAAGGCTGGTTAAAGTACCAGGTAACGTAGTATAATTCTGGATTACCCACACGAAACAGCGACGAGCCTAACTTTGTAATTATAAGGTGAACATATGGGGAGAACACACAGTTTATTGATAATCGCCAGCCTTACCGTAGCTGTATTACTAAGACTTTATGCTATACACATGCCAATAACATATGATGAAGCATATACATATCTTCATTTTATCAAGTCTGATTTTTTATACTGTATAACAAATTATCATGTAGCAAATAACCATTTCCTCTTTTCGATATTAGGGAAAATATGCGTAATTTTTTTTGGTGAGGCCACATGGGTAATTCGTTTGCCTTCGATAATTTCTGGGATTGCCATTATCCCTCTTTCTTATTTATTTTGGAAAAAAGTTGGTGGCAATCATGTGGCACTACTTACCACTACCTTCGTAGCCACCTCGTTTTCCATGGCATTTTATTCTGGGCAGGCACGTGGTTATAGTCTCCAAGCTTTCCTTTTTATATTATCCTTTATTTTTGGCAAACTTATTATAAACCAATCTGGTCGCCATAATTACCTTTTTTTGTCATTGACTGTGTCGTTTGGCTTGTACACTGTTCCCAGTATGCTTTATGGTGCCGGTGCAGTTTATATGTGGATTTTTGGAACGGGGTTGTTAGAGAAAGATGTAATTCTAAAAAAATATTTACTTACCAGATCTACAATATCGGTAGTGTTAACAAGTATCTTTACCATTATATTTTACAGCCCTGTATTATTTAGTTACAAAGGACTACCTCCCCTCAAGCAAGCAACTAAACATTCTTTTTCGGAATTATTAACTATGATTCCTCATGCTTTCGACAAGGTCATTCATGGATGGAACAATGAGCTACAGTCATATGTTGTTATTTTAGCTACAATAGGCTTATTTGCACTTGTTATTCGTTTATTTCGTAACAGTAGTGAGCTAGTTATTTTACTGGTATCAATTATCTCTTGGCCAACAATAGTTATCTTGCTCACTGGCGTCATACCTCCTTTTCAAAGGGTATGGATATATTTTTTACCATTTTATTTTGGTATGATTTCCCTTGGCATCATCTGGCTACTTTCTAACCCATTTTTTTCAAAGAAAAAAATATTTGAATTTATACCATTAATTATTGTTATTAGCGTGCTAATATTAAACACAGGTAACACTTTCCATCGACTTCACAGTAAAATTTCAAGATCAACTAATAACGCCAATTTAATTTATAAAACTCTAAATACAATGGTTCACAATGGCGATATTGTAGCTTCTCACTTACGATTAGGGGAGCGTTTAATGTATTTATGGAATTTGGACGATGTTCATTATAAAATAATCAATAAACAATGGACTTGTAGTGTCATTCAAATAAAACAAACCCCGGATATAAAATTTCAACCAATTACAGAAAAAGGAAAAAAAGTTTTTCTGGTTACAATGAAAGATAGGAATGAAAAAGATTTAATATCTTGGTTGAAAAAACAATTACCCTCTAAATTCAGTGTAATTCGAAAAGAAAGCACTTCTATTGGAGAATCAAAAATTATCTCCATTGAGTTTGCACCATCAATCGACTCTACCCATAACGACATAACCACTATTATGCCAGATTTACACAAAGCCCTTTAAAATCAAAACAGTGCATGGAAATTACAGAACAAAACATAGAAACAAAAGTTGCCATTTTAAGTCTTACTCAAGGAGGGCACCAACTCGCTATCCGTTTAGCAGAGCATTTTCCTGGAGCTACCCCTCTTCACTGTCGGGGAACTGTACGGAGCACGGTGAAAAAGGCATGGACCCGCTACGATGCTTTAATCTTTATCATGGCAACAGGTATCGCCGTGCGCACCATTGCCCCTCTTCTTCGCGACAAATACCATGATCCAGCTGTAGTCGTTTGTGATGAAGCCGGTCATTATGCTATTTCCCTACTCTCCGGTCATCTAGGAGGAGCCAATGAACTGGCAAACCAAGTAGCCCGGACACTTAACGGACAAGCTATTATTACCACGGCATCAGATGTTCTAGGTCGAACAGCTCTGGATATATGGATCAAAGACAATAACCTAACGGTTCATCAACCTAAAGGGTTAGCGGTTATCATGGGCAGACTGGTTAACAACGGATTTATTACCCTTTACAGTGATTATCCTTTGCCTCCTCTTCCCCCGGATATCCAGCATATCAATACAATAAAAAACGCCGATCTGGTGATCACTTCTCGAACCGAAAAATACCTATCCTGCTTCGTTCTTATCCCCAAATCCCTGGTGGTAGGAATAGGGTGTAACCGAGGAGTCAGTGCCAAATGCATTGAACGAGCCTGCACCGAGGTTTTTGCTGACCACGGCTTGTTTCTCAACGCCATTCGCAACCTGGCATCCATTGATATTAAGGCTGATGAACGAGGACTTCTTGATTTTGCCGCCGGTAAAGGGTATGAAATTGATTTTTTCTCTAGCAGCCAACTCAATGAAGTTGCGAACATCTCCGAGTCGCAAGCTGTTTTGCGAGCAACCGGAGCAAAAGGCGTAGCTGAACCGGCCTCCATTTTAAGTGCCGGAAACCATAGATTAATTGTAAGGAAAGTAAAATGCAAGGACGTGACAATAGCGGTAACGGAGGTTCACTCACCGTGGTCGGAACCGGACCTGGAGCCGTCGACCTCATAACACCTCGTGCTGAGCAATCCATTCGGAAAGCCGATCTCATAATAGGCTATCGCACCTACCTCGATCTAGTTGATCATCTTTTTCAACCACAACAAGAAATCATTTCCTCTTCGATGATGCAGGAAATGGATCGTTGTAAAAAAGGACTTGATGAAGCTGCCAAGGGGAAACATGTTGCCTTAATATGCGGCGGTGACCCTGGTATCTATGCCATGGCCGGCCTGGTCCTTGAGCTGGCTGCAGCCCGCAACGATAATATCTCCATAGACATCATTCCAGGGATTGCCGCCCTTAACTGTTGTGCCGCCATTCTTGGGGCTCCGTTAATGCATGACTTTGCATCAATAAGCCTATCTGACCTCCTTACCCCCTGGGAAGTGATTGAAAAACGCCTTGAAGCTGCGGCAATGGCTGATTTTGTTATCGTTCTCTACAATCCCAAGTCCAAAAAACGTACCCAGCAAATCGTACGAGCTCGGGAAATTATCCTCACCCATCGATCACCTGATACTCCTGTGGGTATCGTTAGCGGTGGCTCACGGGAAAATGAAACCATAAGAATTTCTACCCTTAAAGATATGCCCCTTGAAGAAATCGCGATGCAAAGCACGGTGATCATTGGAAACTCCACAACTTTTGCCTGGGAAGGAAAAATGATAACCCCTCGGGGATACAAAGACAAATACGGACTAGAGTAAGCAACAGGCAAAAAATAATTATTGGTGCAACCACCTGTGATCACATACAATCTCTCGGGGCACTAGGAAGCTGGAAGAAAATAATCTACCCGAATGGCATAGGATAGGACTTCGTCTTCAAGGCGTGCCAAGGGGCGCATACTTGTTGTATGTAACCCTTGGCGCAACGCAGAAGACGGAGCCATAGACAAGTCAGTCGGGTAGATTATTTTTGAAAGCTCCCTTAAAACAACTATTTATTAACCCCGTGACCAAATACCAAAAAAGAACTTATGAGCACAACACCCTATATTCTTGTCACCAATGATGACGGTGTTCACTCACCAGGCCTCACCGCGTTATACGAGGCCATGAAGTCTCTTGGTCACACGGTGGTCGTAGCGCCAGCCCGTGATAACAGCGCGGTGAGTCATTCCCTCACCATGGACCGTCCACTACGGGTTCACAAGGTACGGGACAATGTTTATACCCTGGACGGCACCCCCACTGATTGTGTGACCATTGGGATGAATAAAGTACTCTCGAAAAAGCCAGACTTACTCGTCTCCGGAATAAACCCAGGCCCCAACCTGGGCGATGACATCAGTTATTCCGGCACGGTTTCTGCGGCTATAGAGGGAACAATGTACTCTATTCCATCACTAGCCGTTTCTGCAGCCGGAGAGGGTGACCATGATTTTGACACTACGGCCAACATTGCCAGCCGACTGGCCCAAATGGTACTACACCATGGTTTGCCGGAAAATACGCTACTCAATATCAATATCCCATCGGGAAAACTAGCAGATCTTAACCAACTCCGCTTCACCAGGCAAGGACGCCGCCTTTACAAAGATGGTATCCAGGAAACTTTTGATCCCTGGGGTCGAAAATACTTTTGGATCGGCGGCGGTACCGTTCATTGGTCCGGTGAAGAGGGTACAGATGAGCAGGCAGTACGTGACGGTTTTATTTCAGTGACTCCCATTCAGTTAGATTTAACCAATCATGCCGGTCTTGAATATTTGAAAAATAATTGGCAGTGGTAATGGGTTGCTTTCTCCGTTCATTTAGGTGAAAATATGTAGGTGCTCACAGACATCTCATTTTCATGAGGTTGCCTCTGCCTGCATAGATGGGCTATAGCGAGCAGCAGCAACTGTATAAATATTGACCACCTGTGACCAGATACAAGGTAAATAAATTCCACAAACCAGAAAAATATAAATATCATTTCAAAGAGGGAAGCTCATGCCGCGTATCGGCGCCCATATGTCCATAGCAGGTGGTTTACACAAAGCCTTTGATCGCATAAGCGAAGTCGGAGGCGACGCACTACAAATATTTACCAAAAATCAACGCCAATGGCGAAGCAAGCCACTAACGACTCAAGAAATAACTACATTCACCGAGAAGAGAGACCTCTGCGGGGAAATAACGGTGGCCGCCCATGCTTCCTACCTTATAAATTTAGCCGCCGCACCCGGAGCAACCGCCGATAAATCATTACCAGCCTTTGTTGATGAACTGCAACGGTGTGACCAATTATCTATTCCCTACCTCGTTATCCATCCAGGTAGTCACGGCGGAGCAGGAATCGAAACCGGTATAGAAAGAGTTGTTTCCATGACCGATAAAGCTTTTGCCATGCTTCCTGAGAGCTCACGAGTCATGCTGCTACTAGAAACTACAGCCGGACAAGGGACCGCTTTGGGTGCAAGATTTGATGAACTGGGTACCATCATTAGCAAACTAAAACATTCCCAACGAGTGGGAGTCTGCGTGGATACTTGTCATATTTTCGCAGCGGGCTATGATATTCGTACTCCAGCCACATACAAAAATACCGTATCCGAGTTAAATAAAAAAATAGGATTAAACCGCGTCCATTTTTTCCATCTCAATGATTCAAAGAAAGAATTGGGATCCAAAGTTGATAGACACGAGCATATCGGACAAGGAAAAATAGGAACAGAAGGTTTTCGTTGTCTACTCAACGACCCCAGATTCGCTCAACTTCCAATGTCCTTGGAAACGCCCAAGTCTGACAACATGGCCGAAGACAAAGAAAACCTTAACCTCCTACGTTCACTAATAAAAAAATAATCTCAATTTAGAGGGATACCTATGATCCAGTTGTTCAGAATAGTAATTGCTTTCCTTATTAGTCTTTTGCTCCTTGGTGTCTCCTTAACTTTTGGACGCGAACCAATGATACAGATAACGGATGGAGTATATAGCTATCTGGACGTTCACGATCCTCTTCCCACCAATAGTTTTGGAGCCAATAGCGGAATTATCATAGGAGATGAAGGAGTTGCAGTTATAGACTCCCTGGGAAGCGCAAAAGAAGCACAAAACTTTCTTGCCGAGATAAAAACCATCACCGATAAACCCATCCAGTACCTAATTCTCACCCACCATCATCTAAATCATAGTTTCGGTGCCTCTGTCTTTAAAAATGAAGGAGCAGAAATCGTTGCCCACGCCGATTGCCTCGACGAAATGGTGAAGCATTCACATACCACCTTAGAAAACGCAACCTCCTACGGTCTGACTGCTGAAGAGTTAGCCGGAACTGAGATCGTTTACCCCACCAGAACGTTTAATGGGCAGTCTCTGAAACTTGATTTCAAGGGAGTAGATATTCGTCTGGTGACAGCTACGCCATCGCATAGCAGAGGGAGCCTTTTCGTTCATCTTCCTGAAAAAAAGGTAGTTTTCACGGGAGATCTACTATTTACCGATTATCATCCCTATATGGGTGAAGGACAAATAGTTAGATGGCGAGCAGAACTTGATAAAGTCTCATCTTTAGGCGCAGAGAAGATTATTCCAGGTCACGGTCCACTCTCCTCAAACCGGGATCTTATGGAAATGAAAAGTTACCTTGCTCAGTTCGACACCCTGGCCACCGAGATTGTCTCCCATGGTAAAAACATTGATCGCGCATACCGTGAACTTTATACAACTCTACCGACCCGCTCACGATCGGAATCTTTGATCATGGCCAATCTCAGGATTAAATATTTTCATCCAACGGACCAAAAAGCACAAAACACAGATAATGCAAAAACACTCCCAGCCCAATAATTACATATAAATTATTTCAACAACGCTCATTCAGCATCAAAGAGACGTATAATGGCACTTAAACCACAATATTTTCCGACCGAAGAACTGAACCTGAAACAAATTGCTGATGGAATCAATTCTTGGGGAGTTTCCCTGGAACATGTAAAAATGACCTATTTTGAGATGGAGCCCAATACTATTTTTAAAATGGATAGTAATACCCATGAACAAATCACCATGGTTGTGGAAGGAGAACTTTTTCTCAGAATAGGAAATCAAGAAGCAAAGGTTAACAAAGGTGAAGTTTTCACCCTTCCCATTGGAGTAGATTGTATAATTCGTACCACTGAGCAGCCGGTTAAGGCTGTTGATGCATGGGTAATGATGGGAGAAATAGAAGAAGATGAAAATAAAGAAAAGGTAAACGAATAATCCCCTCCGGCATCTAATATATGAAAAAAAAAATACTGGTAGATCAAGCCGTTGGCATGGTACTTCCCCATGATGTCACAGAGATAGTACGGGGAGAAAAAAAAGGTCCAGCCTTTAGAAAGGGCCATGTTATCCGACAAGAGGACCTGCCACATCTCAAACGCTTGGGTAAAGAACATATTTACGTTCTGGAACTGCGAGATGATGAAATCCATGAAGATGAAGCTGCTCGGATATTATCCGCCTCTTTAGCCGGCTCAGGTATTGAATGCAGTCCAGAACCGGTAGAAGGCAAAATATCCCTCATAGCTGAAGAAAATGGATTACTAAAAATCGACGTTGATAGCCTCTATCAATTTAATCTGCTTGGCGAGGTGATGTGTGCAACACTTCCCAATTACACCCCAGTTCACAAGGGAGATACAGTGGCCGCTACCAGGCTAATCCCTCTCATTGCCAAACGTAAATTGTTGGATCAGGCCACAGCAATCTGCAAGCAAAATAAAAAAATCATCCAAGTCATTGCTCTAAAAAAAGTGCGTGCCGGAGTGGTAATAACCGGCAATGAAGTTTTTTCCGGGAAAATAGAAGATCGTTTTCAAGAGGTTATTCGAACAAAACTCAAGGAGCTGGGTAGTCAACTTGATATCGTGCGCTATGCCCCAGACGATATCGACAAAATCGCCACCGCTATCAAGGATTGCATTACCCAAGGCGCGCAACTGATCATAACCACCGGTGGTATGTCGGTGGACCCCGATGATGTGACCCGCAAAGGTATTTTTCAAGCGGGAGCCGAGGAAATAACCTACGGATCTCCAGTATTGCCTGGAGCCATGTTTTTAACCGGTCGCATCAAAGATGTTCCTATTCTCGGTTTACCGGCTTGCGGAATGTATCATAAAATAACTGTATTTGATTTAGTACTACCGAGGATTTTAATAGGAGAAAAGGTCGGTCGCGAACAACTGGCTGCTTTAGGGCACGGCGGTCTATGCCGTAACTGCAAAAAATGTCGCTATCCCGTTTGTCATTTCGGACCTTGATAAAAACAAATATGGCATAATCTTATAAGGAGTTATAAGATAAGGGCTACAATGGACCATAAGAATTGAACCGTTAAGCGGAGGCGGACCATGAAAAATCACAAGATAAGCTGGTTATGGCTGCTCTTTATACTACATATCTTATTACCTCTCACTTTTGATACCTCATCTGCCTTGAGCTTTGAAGGCGATGGTGAGTTTGGCATTAACGGTAGGGCCATTATAGATATTAACGGAAATACGATTAAAACTAATGCCTTATTAATAGATCATGATAATAACAAAATAATCGTAGGAGGCAGCACTACTGTCTCGTCCCGGTCAAGTTTTGCGTTGTTGCGTCTTAATTCTAACGGTGTCCTGGACAGCTCTTTTCAATCAGATGGTGCAATAACAACCCAATTGGGAAACGGCGATGCTGAAATTTTAGCCCTGAGCTATACAGCTGACGGCAAAATTATTGCCGCAGGTTACGCCACGGTGGTTTCAGGGGATAAAGATTTTGCATTAGCTTGTTACAATGCAGATGGTTCTCTTTACGAAGGATTCGGAGAGAACGGCATAATCATTGGAAATACAGCAGACAACGATGAAATACATGCTGTAGCCGTTGATTCAGCTGGCCGAATCGTAGTGGCTGGCTACTCTACCGGCACCATCGGAAAAGTCCCTGTATTGACCAGGTATTTGGATGATGGTACGATCGACACTACTTTCGGCGACGCTCAGGGAACCAAAGTTATAGACACCATAGGTGATGATACGGTATTAAACGACCTCAAGATACTCTCCAATGATAGTATTGTCGCAGTGGGTTCTACGAGTAATAATAACGATGGCTGGGAACAGGCATTGGTGATACGGGTTAGCGCCTATGGACAACTTGATGAAAGTTTCGGTGACCAAGGAGTAGCTTACCCAACAGATGACCACGTCTCAAGCAGAGGTCAGGCCATAAGTATCTTAGAAGACGGTTCCCTATTGGCAGCCGGCTCCATAGGAGAAGTTGGAGATCGTGATTCCATGCTTTTTCTCTTTACCCATAACGGGACTGCCGATGGGACCTTCGGCTTCGAAGGAGCTTTAAACGTTGGCTTAGAAGATGAAGACGATGAAATTTCCACGCTAGTAGTGAGTGAAAACGGCATAGGGATGACAGGCTATACCCAGGATATCGATAACAAAAAAAGCTTTCTCTTTATTTTTGCCCAAGAGAAAGCAACAATAAACAATTCGATTTCCGGTTCACAAATCGTCATTAACGATCTCATTATGTATAATTCCTTAGATGATGAGCAATCCTTTATGAATCCTGAAAGTGATTACTCAAATCAATGGGATATCTCTGCCATGATCTCTCCCTTTGGCGATAATGATTATGGCACGGCAATAGCACTCCTTTCAACCGACAAGATCATCGCAGTTGGTGTCACTCAACAGGAAGGAATTGAGGCCGCAGCTCTAGCCAGCTATGATATTTCAGATACAACGTCAAGTACTCTACCAACGAATGGAGATCTTACCGGATCGGTCAGCTCTACTCCCAACTATACCGAGGTGTTCAACGCCTCGGGCATCAGCACCCGCATAGTTACCTCTATCACCCAAACTTCGGCAGTCAGCGGAGGAACAATTCAAGATAATACAAGTTTAACTTTTAAAAAACGTGGAATTGTTTTCAGTTTAAACCCTGATCCGTTATATCCTCAAAATGACAATACTGATACAGAGGAAAGCGAACCCCAAAAAGTACAAAATAGCAACTTCATCACCGACGGCTTCACTGACAACGGCTCCGGCACCGGAACTTATTCATCCAAAATGAACGATCTTCGGCCCGGTACCACCTATTATGTACGCGCCTATGGAATCAGCGAAAAAAGTGACATTTACTATGGTAATATTATAAAATTCGAAACCTCTGAGGCTTGTTTTATCGCCACAGCAGCCTACGGTTCAGTTCTTCACCCCTATGTTAAGGTTTTGCGCGATTTTCGTGACCGTTACCTCATTCACAATTCCGTGGGTTGCCATTTAGTAGACTTCTATTATCATTTCTCTCCGACCATTGCTAACACCATTGCCGCTAACAGTATTTTACGACTATTAACCCAATGTTTGTTATTACCGCTCATTGCACTCAGCTGGCTCAGCTTGCATCCAGCTCTATTGTCAATCCTTGTTTGCTTTATTGGACTGGGGACTATAATCAGAATACGCAGAGCTAAATTGGCTGTTAAAGAATGTACTAATATATGAACCTTTATTTTTTAACTCAAAGATATTTTTTTGATCCCTCATCCCATGAGAAAATTATAATATCGCGCAACCTCTCACTGCACTACTCTTAACCTAAATACATTTACTTTTATGAAAAATCATCTCAAAGATTCACGTGGCTTTACCCTAATCGAATTACTGGTTGTTCTGGTTATTCTCGGTGTTCTTGGAAGTTTAGTTGTACAGAAACTTATGCCATATCCAGATGAAGCACGACGTGTTTCAGCAGAAGTCAATATCCGCGCCCTCGAACAAGCCCTGCAAAGATATAAGCTGGATAACAGTGTATACCCCTCCACCGAACAGGGACTTCAAGCCCTCATTGAACCGCCGTCCGCTGGCAAACTAGCAAAAAAATGGCGTAAAGGCGGCTATATCGAGGTTATCCCTAAGGACCCTTGGGATAACGAATTTATTTATATCCAACCTGGTATTCACCGAGATTTCGATTTAATGTCCTATGGGGCCGACGGAGAACAAGGAGGAGAAGATAAGTACGCCGATATTAATAACTGGGAGCTTGACTAAGGAGAATAGTATTACCGTGGTAAAAAATACTATTGCTCCTAATAAATCTGCTGGCTTCACCCTTTTAGAGATGCTTATTGCCCTCACCCTAATCTCAATTGTCTCAACTCTGGCTATTCCGAGAATGTCACGCTCAGTTTTCTTCGGCTCACTCAAATCCTCCGCCCGTACCTTAACCGGATTTATTGCCGACACCAAACAACAAGCCATTCGAAAACGAACCGATTACACCCTTATTTTTGACCTGGAGCACGACATCATCAGCAGAAAATCATCCACTGAACTAGAAAATAGCGACTCGAAAAAAGGAAAACAATTTCAACTTCCCGAGGGTGTCACAATTCAAGACATTCTTCTGATACCTGGGGAGAAACATTCCTTGGGAGGAACCGGTTTGCACTTTAACACGAAAGGTTATTCCGAAGAGGCCTATATTCACCTGCTTGACGATGACGGTGATATAATTACCATCGTAGTGTCACCATTCCTTGGAGTAAGTGATATTTTTGATTCCTATGTTGAACCAGCCACCTTATAAAAAACAAACCTTTTTTCTGGCCGGTAACTCCTCTGGATTTACCCTTTTAGAGGTTATGGTAGCTGTCGCCATCCTGGCTATCACTGTGGTCAGCCTGCTAGGTTCACAATCCCAGAGTATCCAAGTAGCCATGAGTTCTCGCTTTAATACTACAGCGTCCCTCTTGGCAGGGGGAAAAATAACCGAACTGCAACTGGCAGATTTTTCCTCGCTCAGTTCCAATCAAGATTCCTTTGAAGAACCTTATGACAATTACTATTATTCCTTGAAAGTATGGACGCCGTCAGAAAAGGAAATTGGAATTGAGACCGATGAAAATACCCTCAAGGCCATCCAGTTAACCATCACCTTGGAAAATGACGAAAAATACAGCTACTCTATTCGTGCACTTATCAGCAATTCGCCCGGTGGAGAACAAGAGTGATCAATATGATAAGGGAAAATCATGGAATGACCCTACTTGAAATCATGTTGGCCCTAATGGTACTATCAATGGTCATGACCATGGTTTCCATATCACTATCCGGGACATTTGACATGATGGAATCCGTTCGAACACAGGGAGACATCTATTATCAAGCTCAAGTCGCCATGCAACGCATTCGAGAAGATGTCACCTCGGCTATTTATGACCCAAAAGTTCAATTTATCGGGGAAAATATAGATCAAAACGGAGCGCGAGCAGATCGATTAAGTTTCCTTTCCCTCGGTCATATAGTTTTTGATAAGGAACATGATAGTGAAGGGCCTGGTATTATATCCTATGCAGCACTTCCCCATAGAGAAGGCGATGGGCGATTGGTCCTCTATCGCAGCGATATATTACTAAAGCCAGGCCTTACCGACGAGACCATAAGCATAGAAAGTGAGACCGCTCCCGGATATATTATCGCTGACCATCTTCGATCAGTCACTTTTACCTATCTTACCGGAGGGGAAGAAGAAAGCGATAATTGGTCCTCGGAACCGGCTGAATCAGACAGTGATCCCATAGAATTGCCAGCCGCTGTAAAATGCACCTTGGAATTTTGGCTTAGCAAACAAGAGGAAACCACAGTGAGCTTCACCACCAACATACTTATTCCCGTTGGTTGGTCGAACCTTACTCATCAGAGCAATGGGCAATGAAATTACTACCAGACAATCAAGGGATGGCTCTGTTACTTGTCTTATTCGTAGTGGGTATTTTAATTAGCGTGACAGTGGAGATTGGTTCCACTGTCAATTGGCAATTATACAGTTCCCATAATCAGGCAGACACAGTACGCCTTGATGCCATGCTCTCCTCCGGACTCAACATAAGTTTCGCCCTACTAACAAAGGATGAACAAGCAACAGTAACAGACAGCCTACTTGATCCATGGGCTATTTATGATTCAGATGCCCTCTCTTCTTTCTTCGACGGCGAGGGAATTACCATACAGATCAATGATCTAACCGGAAAATTGCAGGTTAATAGTCTTATTCCTGCAAACAAGTCTGAATCGGAAAAAAGTCGAGTTATATTACAACGTAAGTTATGGCTCCGATTTCTGACCTCAGGTCATTTTGCCGTCGAAGGAGAGGAAGAAGCCGAGTCCTTACTTGATGCGCTTAGTGACTGGATAGACAAGGACGATGAAGAACGACCAATGGGCGCTGAAAGTAATTATTATCAATCCCTTGAACAGGGACACGAATGCGCCAACGCTCCTTTTATCAGGCCGGAGGAACTGCTGGCAGTTAAGGGGATGACCAAAGAGCTTTTATACGGAACAAAAGAACATGAAGGATTAATCAACTATATTGATGTATATGGGCAAGACGGTAAAATTAATATTAACACCGCGAACCCCTTAATTTTAAGTATTCTCGCCCCAGGCATACCTGAAGACGGAGTGGAAGCTCTAGTGGAATATCGCACCGATGAGTCCAATAAGGACGCACTCAATAACATTTCGTGGTATAAGAATACATCATTCCCCTCTGATATCACCATTAGCCCTCAACTTCTCACGGTGAACGGCGATTATTACCAAGTAAATGTTAAGGCGGAATATAAAAATTTACGACGACAAGGAGTTGGCACCATTCACCGCTTAACGTCCGGTCAGCAAAATCTACTTTCATGGAAAGTAGAGTAGTATGAAATAAACGAAGTACGAGTTATTACGAATACAATATGGATAAATACGTACTCGGCATTGATATCGCCGATAATCATATAGCAGCTGCCCTAGTGGGCCAACAAGGTAGCGGGGTAAAACAGCTTGTCTCCCTCTTACACGCCCCCAACCAACTCAACGGAGAACTCCCTGATTTCCAGATAATGTTCGACGAGATAACACTTAGAGACATTAATACAGTTATCGGCCTTCCTCTATCCTGCTTATCCCTACGTAATTTATTTCTTCCATTTATAGACAGTAAACAAATCAACCAAACCCTCTCTTTTGAACTTGAAGAACAATTAATAACTCCCATTGAGCAACTTCGTTTCCAATATTCCGTAAGTAAAGAATCGGATGAGGGCAGTAAAATTTTAGTAGCCTCTCTGCACAAAGAGATATTAAATCAATATGTAAAC
>Ga0224507_10000074_pt1 | contig 37410 bp, 33 predicted proteins | sample SF_Jan12_sed_USG_3_FD_170159 | JGI IMG/M metagenome (GOLD analysis project Ga0224507, IMG submission 170159) | Sediment microbial communities from San Francisco Bay, California, United States - SF_Jan12_sed_USGS_13 | ecosystem: Environmental > Aquatic > Marine > Sediment | place: USA... | reverse complement strand
CGTACAATTGATCGTAGACGTCGCCGGTTTGTGCGCCTGAGCCCCGGCGTTCGAGATGATGCGGCCTGCTGGTATCGCGCCGCTGCGCAACGCCCAAAGAAACTCCTCGTAGTAGTGTTCGCGCTTTGGCTCCGCCTCGACATTCGCGAGCGCCTTGGCCACACGTTTGTAGGTGTCGTCAATCGACGTATCGATACTCGTGCCGTCTTTGGCCGAGAGTCGATACTTTGCATCCCAGATATCGAGCGATGCTGGTTGAAATTCGATGTCGGTAACCGCGCGTCTATCCAAATTTACGGCAGACTTCATTGCTGCACTTACTCCCCTGAACTCCCTGAAGGAGACCCCAAGACCGTTATTATCGCCAGCTTTTCCCAAGCGAAAAGAGTCCCGCTCGCCGGCGGCCAGAAAACGCGCGGCGAGAGCCGTTTCGGCCTCTTTTCTGTCGTTGATTAGACACAAGATGTTGTGTCCGACTCAGCACAAGATTATGCCCGTAGGGGGCCACTGTCAAGGTTTTACCCTATTTTTTTCTGGGGGTGTTTCACATTTAAAATCATATAGTTATGGAATATTTGCGAGTAAGTGCTTTAAAAACAAGCGAAAAAAATCGAGACTTTTTTCAAATTCGATATTCACTACATGTAGTGGCTCCAATTTAACCATAACAAGTCGTCCTAAGGTCCGCTTTTTTGGCCACTTAATCGCGATCTCGGCGACTTGAAATGCCTGTTCGCGCCCTTATTTCAGCCTCCAGCACGACGGTTGGAGGCCCGTTATCCGGCTCGTCGAACTGACCCTGGACCGCCTTCTTTAACATGGAGACAACCAATGAACTTAGCTCGTTTTGAACCCTGGAGTTTCGTCGATTTGCTGCACCGCGACCTCGACCGGCTTGCCGATTACCGTGGCGTCAACCGCAACGATCCCGCGACCGTGGCCGACTGGATTCCCGCCGTGGACATTCTCGAGGAAAAGGATCGCTTTGTGCTGCGTGCCGACGTGCCCGGCGTGGAGCCTGGCGACATCGACGTCTCGATGGACCACGGTGTCCTCAACGTCTCTGGTGAGCGTCGCGCGGCACCGCGTCCGGATGAGGCCGGTGTCCAGCGCATTGAACGCGCCACGGGACGTTTCTTCCGCCACTTCACCTTGCCCGAGACGGCCGATGCAGAGGGCATCACGGCCAAGTGCAGCAACGGCATTCTGGAAGTATCGATTCCGAAGATGCCCGAGGTCCAGGCGCGACGTATCACCGTCGAGGCTTCCTGAGCGGAATATCCGCATGATGCCCGGGGACGCGACGCGCAGCCGCGTCCGGGCATCTCATAGAAAGCGGCTGATCGCGACGACGCCCGAGATGCCGATGGCCGGAACTTCTGCCGTCGCTACGGTGTCGACGGCAGAGGGCTTATAATGCTCGCCGTCAGGGCGTTCACCGGCGATTCAGCAGGCCCTGATTAACCTGAATATTAACGGAGTATCCATTGAGGCAACTTTTGATGAGGAAAACAACACCACGCTGGTTCGGGCTGATATTTGCCGCAATGGCGCTGGCGACTGCGCATGCCGCGCTGGCGGAGACTGTCGGAGGTCGACCCGTCGTCAGCCTCGCTCCGCTGGTCGAGGCCGCCTCCCCGGCCGTCGTGAATATTCGCGTCAGTCAGACCGTGAATCGCAGCAATCCGTTTGGCGACGACGCGTTTCGCCGTTTTTTTGGCATCCCGGACGTGCCGGGCGGAACACGGGAAGTAGCGAGCGCCGGATCGGGTGTCATCGTGGACGCCGAACGTGGTTACATCCTGACGAACCACCACGTCGTAGCCGACGCCGACGAGATTCAGATCTTCCTGATTGACGGGAAGGCGCTCGACGCGGAGATCGTCGGCTCTGATCCCGCTACGGATATCGCCGTCATCAAGGTCGAGGCCAATGGCCTCACCGACATGCCGATCGGCAATTCGGAGGATGCGCGCGTCGGCGATTTCGTCATTGCCATCGGCAACCCGTTTGGACTCGGACACACGGTAACATCGGGGATTATCAGCGCGCTGGGTCGCACGGGCATCAGCCGCGATGGCTACGAAGATTTCATCCAGACGGATGCGTCAATCAATCCCGGGAATTCCGGCGGCGCGCTCGTCAATATGAACGGCGAACTGATCGGCATCAATTCGGCAATCATCAGCCGCTCGGGCGGTAATGTCGGCATCGGTTTTGCCGTGCCGACGGAGATTGCCAGATCGATCATGTCGCAGATTCTCGACTTCGGTGAGATCCGCCGCGGCTTGCTGGGTGTCGGTATACAGACGATTGACGCCGAAATGGCCAAAGCGTTGGAGACCAACGTCGAGCGTGGCGCCCTGATCACAAACATCGTGCCGCAGTCAGCTGCGGAAGAGGCCGGTCTCGAGGTTGGCGACATCATTGTCGAAGTCAATCAAAAGAAGGTTGACGATGCGTCGGAGCTGCGCAATACCATCGGCCTGTTGCGGTCGGGTGACGAGATCACCATCAAATATGTTCGCGACAAGAAGACGCGCTCGACGAAGGCCCGTCTCGGCCAGGTACAGCCCCAGCAGCTCACGGGTGCCGATATTCACCCCGGTCTTAGCGGCGCTGTTTTCGCCGCCGCATCGACAAGCAGCGAAAGCGGCATCGAAGTTGCGGAAGTTGCCCCGGGCAGTCCCGCAGCGCAGCGCGGCCTGCGCCCCGGTGATGTGATTACGGCGGTCAATCGCACGCTGGTTCGCAATTTGCAGGACCTGGCGTCTATTGCCGAGAACAACCGCATTCTCTTCCTGCTGGTGCAGCGCGGCGATCGATCACTGATGCTGCAAATACGCTAGGCGTCGCACTCTGCATGCCTTCCGAGGGCCCGTGACTCCGTCGCGGGCCCTTTTTCATTGATCGGCGCGCGGCATGACGCGCTCGTGTTGCGAAACCCCCTTCGTATCAGTAAGGTTTGAGCACTACTTGAAGCACTACTCGAAGAGGCCAGTGACCTGCCGATGAACCGTCGTTTTGCCATCAATCGTCTCACCCTGACAGTGCTGCTGCTACTTGCAGGGACACTTTCATTGCACGCGGTGTGGGCATCCGGGCCGACGGACATGCAGGAGAAGCGGCAGCTCTTCAACGCCGTGTTCGACGCCGTTGAACGCGGTGACTGGAGCGCGGTCGAGGATCTCCCGGCCGCCGACAGCCGGCTGCTGCAGGAATACGTTCTTTGGCCCGACCTGCAGGCAACCTATTGGCGCGCCACGCTCGCGACGGCGTCTGCCACAGACATCGACGCGTTCCTCAACCAGTACGGCACGCTCCGGCCGGCCCGCGAACTGCGCTACCGCTACGCGCTCCACCTGGCCCGCCACGGAGACCTGGTCGGATTCCAACGCATCTACGAGCAGTTCTACCAGGGTCAGAATATGGCCCAACTGGATTGCCTTTCCCTGCAGGCAGAACTCGAAGCCGGCCGTCTGGCGCGCGTGGATCGCAGGGCAACCGACCTGTGGCTCGTGGGCAGGAGCCAGGTTGGGGAATGCGACCCTGTATTTGAGTACCTGGTCGAAAACAAGGTGCTCGGCCCCGTCGAATATCGCAAGCGTTACAAACTGGCCGTGGAGAGCCGTGAGTTCCAGCTCGCGCGCTGGCTGGCGAAAAGTATCGATCAACAGCATGTCGAAGAGGCGGCCCTCTGGCTGAAGGCCCAGGCCCACCCGGAGGATTTTCTGAACAGTTACGGGCAGCGTGCAGATAACGAGATCGCTCGCCAACAGCTCGTCTACGCCACCGAGCGCTTGACTTATCGAGACCCTGAATTGGCGCTCGCGGCATGGCGGCGAATTTCGAAGCGGCTCGGTTTCTCGGCAGAGCAACGACTCCGCACGGCACGCCACATTGCTTTGTGGACTGCGCGTGACAATTTGCCGGGCGCTTACGAGCTGCTGCTGGATCTTCCGGATGCGGCTGCGGACTCCGAAGTTTTGCGCTGGCGGGCACGCCTGAGTCTGCGCAGTGCCGAATGGAACAATCTGCTGCTGGATATCGCGGCAATGTCATCCGAAATGCGCGAGTCCGAGGAATGGCGTTACTGGCGCGCTCTGGCGCTGCAGCGTTCCGGCCAGGTTCTGGCGGCCAGCGCTGCGCTGCGGGAACTGAGCCAGGAGCGCAGCTACTACGGTTTTCTCGCGGCCGACGAACTGGACGAGCCCTATGCGCTCGAAGATACGCAGCTGCTGGCCGACGAGGATGTCATAGCCGCGCTTGAAGATCGCCCGGATGTCGTCAGGGCGCGCGAACTTTTTCTGGTCGGACAGGATAGCCGCGGTCGTTCCGAGTGGGATGCGGTGATCCGCTCATTGTCGGCCGACGAGAAGCTGCAGGCGGCCATTCTGGCTAATCGGTGGGGCTGGCATTCGCGGGCGATTTCGACCGTCGCCAGTCTGGGCGAGTATGACGACCTGTCGATCCGTTACCCGCTGCCCTATCAGCAGCATTTCGAACAGTCTTCGTCGGACGCCAGCATCTCGCCGACCTGGGCCTATGGCATTGCGCGTAGCGAAAGCCTCTTCATGCCGGACGTCCGCTCCAGGGCGGGAGCGATCGGGCTCATGCAGATCATGCCCGCAACGGGTCGGGAGGTTGCCAGGGGAATTCGGCTCCCATATTCCGGAATCAACACGCTGACCAATCCGGAGAGCAATATTCGCCTCGGCACGAGTTATCTTGGTCAAATGGCGCAGCGATATAGCGGAAACCCGGTGCTTGCGACGGCAGCCTACAATGCCGGCCCTCACCGCGTCGACAGGTGGCTGCCTGAATCAGGAACCATCGACGCGCGCGTTTGGATCGAAAACATTCCGTTCAATGAGACGCGCAAATACGTCAAGCGAGTGCTCTCCGCACAGGCCATTTTTCACTGGCGCATGACCGGCAAACTGCGCCGGCTGTCCGATGAGCTGTTGCTTGTCAAAGCCACGCGGGCACCCCAGCGCCTGGCGTCCCGCTAGCGCTTCCAGGCGTGCGTCACGCTCCGCCGCGTCCAGCTGCGCCAGCTCTTTCGCCCTGTCGTAAAAGCACTGAATGTCCTGCTCGCACCGGGCGAGCAGCGAACGAAACGACGGCAGCCAGCCTTCGTACAGCGTCATGGACACAATACGCGCGTTGTTCAGCTCGACGTTTAACCAACTGGCAGACTTTCGGCCGGCGCGCGTCAGCGTCGAGCGCATGTCTTCGGCCAGGCGCTCGAGCCGCAGCGCTTTGAGTCGCCTCATTTCGTCGTCTTCAACCGCTGCCGCGAATGTCACCCGAAGATCGTCGCGCGCACGAGCCACCAGTGTCATGAGATCCTGGCGCAATTGCCGTCGCTGCCTGTAAATCTCGATATCTTCCGGCCGTCCCATCGACGCGAGCCAGCGCTCCAGACCGAACTCCTCAACCGCTGTCGCGAACGATTCATTGAAACCCGAGTCGCCCCTGATGTAGAGCACCTGGTGCGCAAGTTCATGAAACAACACGCCTACCAGCTGAATGTCGTCCCAGTTCATCATCGAACTCAGGACCGGGTCGTTGAAATTTCCCAACGTCGAATAAGCCGACACTCCCCCAACGGCAACGTCGTAGCCATCCCGGGCGAGTCGCTCCGACTCGCGAATCGCCGCGTCCCTGGAGAAATAGCCCCGGTAGCTGACGCATCCGGCAACAGGAAAACACCATCGTTTTGCTTCCAGCGAAAACTCTGGCGTGGCAAACACGTTCCAGACAACAAACTCGCGTTCGATGTCGGCATAGCTTCGATAGCTCTCATTGTCGGGCAAAGCCAGTTCTTCGATCGAGAATTGACGGGCGGCCTGGACGAGGCGCAGGCGGTCTTTGAGCTCTGTTGAGGTATCGCTGTCGCCGATTACCTCTGCAATGGGCTCTCGCTTGCGCATGAGCTCCCAATGTCCTGCGGCTGCCTGCATGTAATAGCAGCCCGAACCAGCGACACTCAGCGCTATTAGAAGCAGCAGTCTTGTCAATCGCAGGATGCTGTCGGGGTGTCGCATACCGTTACTCTGCTGTTCGCCACACCCGAACGTCAATACGGATAGTCGGGTAATATTGCGCTATGCAGGTATACCTTGTCGGTGGCGCTGTTCGGGATGAACAGCTTGGCATTCCGCACAACGAGCGGGACTGGTGCGTTGTGGGCGCCACGCCCGACGAACTCCTCGCGCAGGGATACAGGCAGGTCGGCAAAGACTTTCCGGTTTTTCTACATCCGGATTCCGGCGAGGAATATGCGCTCGCCCGCACGGAGCGCAAGACTGGACCGGGCTACCACGGCTTTGCATTCGACTGCTCGCCGGACGTATCGATTGAAGACGACCTGTTACGCCGTGACCTGACGATTAACGCAATCGCCAAAGACGCCGGCGGCAAGCTGATAGATCCGTTTGGCGGTGTAAAGGACATTCAGGAGCGCGTGCTGCGGCACGTGTCCGATGCCTTTGCCGAAGACCCGGTTCGGATACTTCGCGTCGCAAAATTCGCGGCCAGGTTCAGGCACCTGGATTTCACGATTGCACCCGAGACGATGCAGCTGATGCGGCAGATGGTCCTGGACGGAGAAGTTGACGCACTCGTGCCGGATCGAGTCTGGCAGGAGACAGCGGCGGCACTGGCAGGCCGGAGCGTTCGAACCTATGTTGAAGTGCTGCGCGACTGCGGTGCATTGAAAATCCTGCTACCCGAAGTCGATGCGCTGTTCGGCGTGCCGCAGCCGAAAAAGTGGCATCCTGAAATCGACACCGGTGTCCATGTGCTCATGGTGCTCGACCAGGCAGAAGCACTCAGTGACGATCTCGAAGTTCGTTTCGCCGCGCTGACGCACGACCTCGGCAAAGGCAACACACCCGGCTATCGATTGCCGAGCCACCCGGGACACGAGCGTCGCGGCTGTAAACTTATACGCCAAATCGCGAGCCGGTTACCCGTGCCGAATGCCTGTCGCGACCTCGCGCTGCTTGCCGCCGAATTTCACACGCACTGTCATCGGGCGCTCGAGCTGCGAGCCGGAACGCTTCTCAAGGTTTTGGAAGGTACCGACGCGTTCAGGCGCCCGGAGCGATTCGAACAGTTTCTGATAACTTGCGAAGCCGATGCGCGTGGCCGCGGTGGCCTCGAAAATCGATCTTATCCGCAGGCCGACTACCTGCGAGGCGCGCTGGCAGCCGCGGCCGCAGTCGATGCGGGCGCCATCGCCGGCGCCAGCAGAGCATCGAAAATTTCAACGGCCATTCATCGAGCGCGCGTAATGGCGCTGCGGGAATACCGGCGCTCAGCTCCCGCCGTAGAAATACAGAAAAACTGAGAAGAACGTCACGGTCCCGTAAATCTCGGAATCATCGAGGCCGAGCGAGAATTCAACGTCCGCGTTTTCGCCGAGCGGATTCAGGAGTCGAACCGTCGCGGACCGCGTCGTACCGCCGTCGACTTCCCCCTCCCAGGTGCCCAAATCGAACTGCCAGCTTCTCTTTCCGGCCTTCACGTCGAGCGTCGCGTATGCCCGGTAGTCGACGAGGCTATTGATAAGGCTCAGCCGAGAAAACGACAGCAGTTCCAGAAGACCGCGACTGCTGTCGAGCCTGAGATTGACATCGTAGTCGTAGTCCATACCCGACAGGCCAAGACTCACGGAGTCCGTAAGTTCGAATCGCGTCGTAAGGCCAACGCCCTCGGCGTCGAATCCACCCCTGCGCGCCGGAAACAGATCAACGGTCGACAAATCGAAACTGAAGTCGCGGGCCTCGTAGTCGCCGGCGATCGAAAACCTGTTCAGGCGCCAGTAGACGGACGCGCGCCAGTCCATCGACTCGAGGCTGTCCTCGTCGCCCCAGTAGGCCAGACCGGCGCGAATTCCCATCGGTTCGAACCAATGATCGATGCCGAGATCGGCGTACCAGGTTTCGAGGTCCTCCCGAAACGGCAGGTCCAGCGTATTCCTGGCCAGCGCGCCCGAAATCCAGGTCTTCTCCGTAATACCGATCTCGCCGATTAATGAGGCTCCCAGCCCGTCCGCGGAATCTCCCTCGAATCCCCCGCCGAGCATGTACCCGCCGCCCGCCTGAGCATTGCCCGCGACCAGCAGCAGTGGCAGCAGTACTCGACATGCCAGCGTCTCAAACCAGGACATATAAAATCACCGCAGCGAGCGCGAGACGGTAGATCGCAAACGGCGCGAGACCGATGCGACTGACGAAGCGCATGAAAAACTCGATGCTCAGGTATGCAACAATAGCGGAAACTGCCGCCCCGAGCGCGAGCTGCCCCCACGGCACCGCCTCATCGCCCGCGATCAGCTCAAATCCTTTGAAAAGCATGGCCAGCAGAATCACGGGCGCCGAGAGCAGGAAAGAGAAGCGCGCGGCGTCCTGGCGCTTGAAGCCCAGCACGCGGGCGGCCGTTATCGTTACTCCGGATCGGGAAGTTCCGGGGACGAGTGACAGCGCCTGGGCACAGCCAATGATGACCGCATCCTTTATGCCAATCCCGGCAATCACACGTTCACTTTTTCCGAAGCGGTCGGCAAGTGCCATCAGGATACCGTAGCCGGATAGCGTGTACATGACTACTAACGGGTCGCGCAGGTTCGCCTCGATCCATGACGCGAACAGCAGGCCCGCAATGGCGGCCGGTACTGTGCCGATCCCGATTGCAAGCGCCATGTTGGCCTGGGGCAAGCGCATGTTGCCTCCCAGGACCTGCGCGGCGCCGCGCAGCAGTCCGTGAATGTCTCCGCGGAAGAAAGCGCAGACAGCCACCAGCGAGCCGGCGTGCACAGCGACATCGAAAGCGAGCCCCTGGTCCGTCCAGTTGACGAGATAGGGCACCAGCACGAGATGCCCGGAACTCGAAATCGGCAGGAATTCGGTCAAGCCCTGCACGATTGCCAGAATGACAATCTGCAAACCCGTCACGGCCTGCCTCGGCCGACCATTGATTCATTCATAAAGTATGTGTCCTGTCGGCCATCCTGAATGCAGAGGGTATCCTGACATCGCCACGTCGCAGTGCCAGGCATTTGAAATGCTCGCCCATGGCTCCGGGCAGGGTAAGTGTTTTAACCTGCCCCGACAATTCAAGCTGTGACGCGAGTGGCAACGATCCAAATTCCTGCATCTCGGCTTCGAGGCCGCCGCCAATCAAGAACTGTGCCTGCGGCGAGTAGCCCGCCACGTCGAGGCCACTCGTCAGCCCCGCTTCGGCAACGGCGCTGAAGTCGACCCAGGCCGTCAGGTCCTGGATACCCGTCAGCAGCAGCGGATTGTTGTGCGCATGGTGGCGAAAATGGCATCGCAGCCATCCGCCCGATCTTTCGGCCGCGTAATACTCCCTGCGCGTTACGCCATAGTCGAAAAGAAATGCGACGCCACACTGCAGCGTATCGGCCAGTGCCGAAACCCATGCCGGTAATCCGAGAGAAATGTCCGAAACAAAACCGGCCGGCAGTTTCCCACCCAGCTGCTCTTCGATCGCAAGCACGGATTCCAACAGCTTCTCTGGCGCAGGCGCCTCGACAAAGGCGAACGCACCACCGTCGTCGATGACCCGAAGCTGCATGACGCCGCCGGCGCATCGCTTGAACCGTTCAACGGGAAGCGCGTCGAGTACCTCGTTGGCGATAACGACGCCCGCGTGATTTACCGGCGGCCTGTCGAGCCAGGCGACACGAGACACCAGTTCAGGCAATTCTCCGCGCAGGTAAAGCGCCTGGCGCTCCTGCAGCTCGGCGGAAACCTCGAGGATTTCGTATCGCTCGGGCAATGCATCGAACCTGGCCAGTGTTTCGAGTACGTCGCGAGCCAGCCTGCCGCTGCCGGCGCCGTACTCGAGGATCGATCCCCTCTCGACGTCGGCCAGCACTTCGGCGCATTGTCTCGCGAGTACGCGCCCGAACACGGGCGATATTTCCGGCGCCGTCACGAAATCGCCCTTGGCGCCGAATTTCGTGGCACCCGCCGCGTAATAGCCGAGGCCCGGTGCGTACAGCGCATGTTGCATGAACTCGGCGAAGCTCAGGCTGCCGCCGGCGTCGGCCATGCGCGCGCGGATGTACTCGGCGACGCGCGTGCTGTGTTCTGCACTGGTTGCGTCGGGTTGAGGGAGTGTCGGGCGTTGGTCGTGTTGCATGTGAGATCTAAAGTCTTTAAGAATGTCTTCCTGCTGTTTTGTCGGGATGCTCGGTGTCAGATCAGAACCTGAATGAAAAAGTCGTGCTCGTAACGGGCGCCGCCCGACGGATAGGCGCGGCTATTGTGACACGGCTTCATGAGAACGGCGCGCGCGTGGCAATTCATTACCGACGTTCGGAAAATGAGGCCAACAGCCTCGCTACTCACCTCAACGACAACCGAGCCGACTCGGCCGCCACATTTCAGGCCGACCTGCTCGACATGAAACACATCCCGCGACTGATTGCAGACGTCGTTGGCTGGGCCGGGCGCCTGGACAGTCTCGTCAACAATGCGTCGAGTTTTTACCCGACCCCGGTGGGCAGCATAACCGAGGCGCAGTGGGACGATTTGGTGGGCAGCAACCTCAAGGCACCACTTTTCCTCGCGCAGGCGGCGGTACCGCATTTGCGGGAGCATGCCGGTACAATCGTCAATATTGTTGATATTCACGCCCAGCGGCCGCTGCGCAATCATGCCGTGTACGGTCCGGCCAAAGCGGGCCTCGCGATGCTGACGCGCTCGCTGGCAAAAGACCTGGCGCCCGATATCCGCGTGAACGGCGTATCGCCCGGCGCAATCCTCTGGCCCGAGGACGGCCTGAGCGACGCCGCACAGCAGACAATCCTGCGGCAGGTGCCGCTGCAGCGACCCGGAGACCCCGATGATATCGCCGGCTGCGTGCTCTACCTGTTGCGCGATGCGCCCTATGTAACGGGGCAGATCATCGTTGTCGACGGCGGGCGATCGATCGGCTGGTAGTCCCCTCACCACCCAACACGTCGAAGCAGGCGGCGATCGCGGCATGATCTTGCTTGCTCGCGCTGACGCGATGTCGCTTCGCAATACATCCCGCGCTCACCGCCGTCATCGAGCACGCCAGATCAGCGGCGGTGAGTGCCGGGGTGTCTCACAAAGCGAGTTTGCGGAGCAGCTGTCCGAGCGACTGAGATTCCCCGGCAATCGACGCCGCTGCCGGCATTGTGGGTGGCTGTTGGGCAGGTCTCGAAATTAGTACGCGTCGGCAAATTCGCGGTGTGCCGGCCCTTGTCGATCGCGCTGTTCGATACCAAGTTCTCCGCCAGGCTTGAACTGCCCTCCCGCTGCCGCGGCCGGGCAGGCACCCGTATTCAGATACGTCATCGCCGCGATCATGTTCGGATCCGAATCGTCGCCGACTCCGAAATTCAAATCGTCTGCGGCCGGACAGTCGACCGGCAGGCCATCGAAGTAATCGCCCTCGCCGGCCGCATTGACCGTTTTGAACGACGTTGGGCGAAGGATCTTGTCGCAAAACGTCAGGCCAATCTGCCCGACCGGTTTTCCGAAAGTGCTGTCGCCGACGATCGTGACGTCAAAATACGCTTCCAGGCTGTTGGTCACCAGTTCACTCGCCGACGCCGTGCCGCGGGTCGCGATCACGACCAGGCGACCGAGGTCAATCGAGTTTCCCTGGCGCTGGAAGAATTCCGTGCTATCGTTCGCGGCGGCTCGATCCGCATTGAACCGGGTTTCCGAGAATACGCGGCCATCATTGGCAAACGCGCCGAGGTAATCGCCCAGCAAATTGGCCGTGCTGACCAGCCCCCCGCCGTTGTAGCGCAGGTCGATAATGATATCGTCTACACCGGCCGCTATGAACTCGGCGAATACATCGTTGATGACCGGGCCTGCCGTACTTATGAACTGCGCCAGCTCCATGTAACCAATCATCACACCGTTGCCGGCGTCGATGACGCGACGCTGTGGTACCGGACTGATTGTCACGACACCCTTGGTGATCGACGAAGAAAACACGCTGCCGTCAGTGCGACGCATCTCGAATTGAAGTGTCGTGTTATTCGAGAAAACAGCGCCGATACCTTCATTCGCCTGTATTTCGGCAATGCTTCGGCCATCGAGACTGACAAACTGCTGGCCTCGCGCCAGTCCGCCATTAGCCGCGGGGCTGTCCGAAAATACCCGGCTCAGGCGTACGTCATCGGCGGCAGCATCCACAGTTTTGTAGCTGAACCCGAAACCCTCGAATCTGCCTTCGCCAAAAAACTCTGCATCGGCCTGCGCGGAACCCACCGAACTGAATCGATCGACGGGGTTACCGTTGGCATCCTGCGGGCCAAAGGTCGTTGTCACCACGCGAACCAGCTCTTCCGGTGTCGTGTAGTCCGCGATGTCGATATCGGCCGGCAGCAGGTCATTCCACAGGTACCAGGCATACAAACCGTCGAGCACGAACTGTTTTTGGCCGTCATTTTCACAGGCAGCCGTGCCCACCTGCGGCCCGGCGGAACCACCACCGTCGCTGCCGCAACCAGCCAGGGACAGTATGAGCAGCACACCGGGCAGTTTGCGCATGACTCCTCCGTTACAAAATAACGCCGACAAACTCCAGCGGTTGACTCTCCGCATCGAATTCCTGCCAGTGCGTCAGCATCGTTTTTCCCGTTACCGGGTGCACGAGGTCCGGAGCCAGCTCCGCCAGCGGCCCTAGCACGAAGCTGTATTCGAGTATGTCGCTGCGCGGTACCCGCACCGGGCGTTCATCCATAATGAGATCATCGTAGAGCAGCAGGTCGATATCGAGCGGGCGTGCCGCCCATTTATCGCTGCTGCGCTCGCGTCCCGCCAGATCGTGTAGTCGATCGATCTCGCTGCAGATTTCAACCGGTGTCTCTTCCGACCTGAAGCGCAGAACGAGGTTCAAAAAGTCATCGCCTTCAAAGCCGACTGCGGCGCTACGGTAGACCGACGAGACTTCCACGTCCTCGTGGTGCCGCCGCAGTTCGCGCACGCCGAGGCTCAGGTTCTCTTCGGGCCGGATATTGCTCCCGAGCCCCAGGTAGACGATCGACATGATTCTTCCCGGATTCGTTTTCAGTCGGGCCGCTGGCCGCGTTCGATGAGAATACCCACATCGCGCGAGCCTCGAATCGCCCCGACCTTGTTTACCCGCACTTTTACCCATGCAACGCCGAATTCGTCACGGACGATTCCGGCAATTCGCTCCGCGAGCGTTTCGACGAGCTGGAAACTCGAATCGGCAACGAAAGTCCGGATGCGCTTGGCGACCAATTTGTAGTTCAGCGTGTCGTCAACGTTGTCCGTCGCCGCTGCTTTCGCGACGTCCGCGCTCATTTCGAGATCGATGACGACTGTCTGACGAATCTTGCGTTCCCAGTCCCAGATGCCGATGACCGTATCGACCTTGAGTTCGTTTAGAAAGATCTTGTCCATAATGTGATCGATATTCCTTTCTCACTGTACCGGTAGCGGCACACCCAATGATGCTATCGACCAGCGCGACTGCACTCTAATTTCATCGGCAGGCACAGCTTCCGTCAAACGCAGTGCACCGGCGACAGCAATCATCGCACCATTGTCGGTACAAAACTCCATGCGAGGATAGAAAACGGAGCCATCGAAACGCTCCGCGATTTCCTTCCGCAGCAATTTGTTTGCACCGACTCCTCCTGCGACGACTATGCGCCCGAGTCCGTGCGACCTGGCCGCTTTGATTGCTCTGGCCACCAGCGTATCGACGGCTGCGCGCTGAAACGATGCTGCAACATCTTCCCGGCAGAGCACGCCCGCGGCTTCGGCCTTTCTGACTTCGAGCATGACGGCTGTCTTCAGTCCGCTGAAACTGAAATCGAATCCCGGCTTTTGCAGCATGGGCCGCGGAAAGGCGAACGCATTGTCGTCCCCCCGTTCTGCCAGTGCGGCCAGCGCCGGCCCGCCGGGATAGCCGAGGCCAAGAAGCTTCGCCGTTTTGTCAAAAGCCTCGCCGACCGCGTCGTCCAGCGTGGTGCCAAGCAGGCGGTAGTCACCCAGCGCACGCACCGCGATGAGCATCGTATGTCCCCCCGAGACGAGCAGCGCCAGGAATGGAAACTCGGGCGGGTCATCCTCGAGCATCGGCGCCAGCAGGTGTCCTTCCATGTGATGCACCGGGATAACCGGGCAGCCCCAGGCCAGCCCTAGCCCGTTCGCCATGCCCCCGCCGACCATGAGGGCGCCGATCAGGCCGGGGCCCGCCGTATAGGCAATCGCGTCCGGCTTCGCGATGCCGGCCTCCCCGAGAACCTGCCGGATCAGCGGCAGCAACATGCGCACGTGATCGCGGGACGCAATCTCCGGGACCACTCCGCCATAGACCGCATGAAGGTCAACCTGGCTGTGCAGTGCATGCGCGATCAGGCCGCGCTCCCTGCTGTAAAGCGCGACGCCGGTCTCATCACAGCTGGTTTCGATTCCCAGAATGTTCATAGGCCGCGGATCATACCGTGTAGGAGCGGGCCATGCCCGCGCCAGGCCACCTACGATGTGGCCTCCGTCCGCACTGGATTTCGCCGGCAAATGCTTTGCAAACCGCCAAATCCGGCGTTATTATATGCTGCTCAGTCCCGGCCCTAGAGCCGGGTTTATTTATGTCTGGACGGAATACCTGAACAATGCCAAGCGTTCGCGTAAAAGAGAACGAGTATTTTGACGCTGCCCTGCGGCGCTTCAAGCGTGCCTGTGAAAAGGCGGGAATCCTGACCGAGCTTCGTCGTCGCGAGTTCTACGAGAAGCCCACACAGGAGCGCAAGCGCAAGAAAGCGGCCGCCGTCAAGCGCCATCTCAAGCGCATTTCTCGGGACGAAGCCAAGCGCAAGCGTCTTTACTAATACGAATTGAGCTTCGCATTCGTGGAGCTGCTGTAATGTCCCTCAAAGGCCAGATCACAGAAGACATGAAGGCCGCCATGAAGGCCGGTGATAAGGACCGGCTCAAAACGGTGAGGCTCATCCTCGCGGCAATCAAGCAAATCGAGGTCGACAAGCGCGTCGAATTGGACGATGCCGCTGTACTTGCCGTGTTAGCCAAAATGGTCAAGCAACGGCGCGACTCGATAGAGCAATTCGAAAAAGGCAAGCGCGAGGACCTCGCGAAAATCGAGCGCGACGAAATCGCCATTATTGAGAAGTATTTGCCGAAACAGCTCGCCGCCGATGAACTGGCTGCCATGGTCGATCAGGTTATTCGGGCGACGGGGGCCCAGAGCATTCGTGACATGGGCAAGGTCATGGGCCAAATTAAAGCCAAGGCAGCAGGCCGCGCCGATATGGGCGCAGTCAGTGCCGCAGTCAAGGAGCGCCTTAACGCCCTTTGACCGGAGAGTTCAGACCTCGTAACAACAGCCAAGACCCGGCAGTGCCCGGTCGTCGTTAGTACTATTATGTCCGGACTGATTCCTCAGGATTTCATTGATGATCTGGTCGCAAGAGCGGATATCGTCGAGGTTGTCGGTCGCCGCGTGCCCTTGAAAAAGGCCGGCCGGGAATTCAAGGCCTGCTGTCCCTTTCACGATGAGAAGACGCCGTCCTTCACGGTCAGCCCGGGCAAGGGCTTCTACCATTGCTTCGGCTGCGGGGCTCACGGCACGGCTATTGGCTTCCTGATGGAATTCGATCACATGAGTTTTGTCGAGGCCATTGAGAATCTGGCTGGTTCGATGGGCGTCGATGTGCCGAGAAGCGAAAGCGACAAACCTGCCCGCCGCTACGACGAGTTGTTTTCCCTGATGGATGCGGTCGCCAGGCACTGGCAGGCCGCGATGAATGACATGCCGGCAGCTGTTGCCTATTTGAAACAGCGCGGTATCGACGGCGCGACCGCGAAACGCTTCGGCATCGGCTACGCCGCGGATGGCTGGAGCAACGTACTCGACAAGTTCGGAAAATCACCGGAAGCGACGGAACGGCTGCTTGCGACCGGGCTGATTATTCGCAAGGACAACGGGCAGCACTATGACCGTTTTCGCGATCGCATCATGTTTCCGATCAGGGATGCGCGCGGTCGTACGATTGGATTTGGCGGCCGCATAATGGCTGACGGAGAGCCAAAGTACCTGAACTCGCCGGAGACCGTCCTTTTTCACAAGGGCCGCGAACTGTACGGGTTATTCGAGGCTCGCCGCGCATTGCGACAGATCGACCGGCTCGTCGTTGTCGAAGGCTACATGGACGTGGTTGCACTGGCGCGCCATGGCATCGACTTTTCGGTCGCGACGCTCGGCACAGCGACAACCAGCGAACATCTGAATAACCTTTTTCGTCTGACTGAGAACGTCTATTTCTGCTTCGACGGCGATCGCGCCGGCAGGGCGGCTGCCTGGCGAGCGCTGGAAAACGCGCTGCCTCAGGTTCGCGAAGGCCGGCAGATCCGCTTCGTTTTTCTGCCGGAGGGACATGACCCCGACTCATTCGTAAACGCGCACGGCGCCGACGGTTTCGTCAACGCCCTGGATGCCGGCGTTGCCTTGTCCGAGTTTCTTATCGAAGAACTCTCGAGCCAGGTCGACATGGACACCGTCGATGGGCGGGCGAGACTGGCGGAATTGGCACGACCTCTTGTGCACAAGATACCGACCGGGGTTTACCGCGAACTGTTGATCGAGAGTCTCGCGGAGGCCGTCGGTCTGACGGCCGCAAAACTCGAGAAAATGATAGCCGGCGGGTCGGCCCGAGGCCGGGACTCGACGTCGAGGTTCGCCACCGCAGAGAGAAGACAGCGGCTGCCTCCGGGCGCAGGCAAACCCTCCGTGGTGCGCCATGCCATCACGATTATCCTGAACCACCCGGAAGCGGGTCGGAATATCGACATCGACAGGCTTGCGGGTGTCAATCGGCCCGGTGCCGATTTGCTGCGGTCACTCATTGAAACCGTACGGTCCGAGCCCAATATCACAACGGCAGGCTTGCTCGAACGCTGGCGGCATGATGAGCAGGGCCGCCACCTCGGCAAGCTGGCCGCTGTCGCACTGCCGCAGGACGAGGAATTCGACCCGGCGGCAGAGCTTCGCGAATGCGTGGATCAGCTGGCCCTGGCCGGACGCAAGGACAGGATTGATTTTCTTATTGAAAAACAGCGAGTTATTGGGCTTTCGGACGATGAAAAATCGGAACTGCGGGCGCTGAATTAGGTCCAAAACCAGCGAACAATTTGTGGATTGGGTGATCTCGAAAGCGTATTATTAATCGTTTGTATCTTTTGCCCGCAGGGGTTTTGTCTTGACGAAAAAGAAAGCAGCAGTCGGTGGCAGCAAGCAAGCCAAGGAGCTGAAAGCATTAATTGCCCGCGGCAAGGATCAAGGGTATCTGACCTATGCCGAGGTCAACGATCACTTGCCGAATGACATCGTCGACCCGGAACAGATCGAAGACATCGTTAACATGATTAACGACATGGGCATTGCCGTGCACGAAAAAGTGCCCGACGTCGAATCGATAACATTGTCCGACGCAACGGCGACGGACGATGATGCCGTCGAAGAAGCCGAGGCCGCGCTCGCCAGCGTGGACGCGGAATTCGGCCGCACGACCGATCCAGTCCGCATGTACATGCGTGAGATGGGGACTGTCGAACTGCTGACCCGGCAGGGCGAAATTGAAATCGCCAAGCGCATTGAGGACGGCCTGAACCAGGTCAAGTACCACATGGTGCACTTTCCGCCCACGGCTGAGGCGCTGCTCGAAGTAGCCGGTCGGGTGGCCAGTGGCGAGACCCGCATGCAGGACTTTGTCGTTGGATTCATTGACCCCAACGAGCCTGATGAAATCAAGCCGCCCACGCCAAAATCTGACGATGACGATGAAGTCATCGAGACAGGACCGGATCCCGATGAAGTAATAGCTCGCGTCAAGGTTATTCGTCGACACTTCAACCGCGCGATGAAGAACCTGGACCTGCATGGCCTGAAGGACAAGAAGACGGTCAAGGCACACGCTGACATGGCTGACCAGATCATGGAACTGAAGCTGGCGCCCAAGCTCTTCGACGCACTGGTCCGCAACCTGCGCGATGTCGTTTCGATCATCCGCAGCCAGGAGCGCCTCGTCATGCAGCTTTGCGTACGCGATGCCGGCATGCCGCGCAAGGACTTTTTGTCCAGCTTTCCGAAGAGCGAAACCGATCTTGCCTGGATCGAAAAACATATTCGAGCCAAGCGCAAGCATTCCTCGATACTTGCCAAGCTCAGGGATGATGTCACGCGAGCTCAGCGCAAGCTGATTGCGGTCGAGGAAGCGACCCGACTCAAGATCAGTGAGATCAAGGAAATCAACCGCCAGATGTCGATCGGCGAAGCGAAGGCCCGCCGTGCAAAAAAGGAAATGGTGGAAGCGAACCTGCGGCTCGTCATCTCAATTGCCAAGAAGTACACCAACCGCGGCCTGCAGTTCCTCGACCTTATCCAGGAAGGCAACATTGGCCTGATGAAGGCCGTAGACAAGTTCGAATACCGGCGCGGCTACAAGTTCTCGACGTATGCAACCTGGTGGATTCGACAGGCTATTACACGTTCGATCGCAGACCAGGCCCGCACGATCCGCATCCCGGTCCATATGATCGAAACCATCAACAAGCTGAACCGTATTTCGCGGCAGATGCTGCAGGAAATGGGGCGCGAGCCGTTGCCCGACGAGCTGGCCGAGCGCATGGAAATGCCGGAGGACAAGGTTCGCAAGGTGCTCAAGATCGCGAAAGAGCCGATCTCCATGGAGACACCTATTGGTGACGACGAAGACTCGCATCTCGGCGATTTCATCGAAGACCAGACCGTACATTCACCGGTCGACTCGGCGACCACCTCCGGTCTAAAGGAAACGACGCATTCGGTGCTTGCCGGCCTGACGCCGCGCGAAGCCAAGGTGCTGCGCATGCGCTTCGGCATCGACATGAACACCGACCACACGCTCGAGGAAGTCGGCAAGCAGTTCGACGTCACGCGAGAACGCATTCGTCAGATCGAGGCGAAAGCGCTCAGGAAGCTCCGGCATCCGACTCGTTCGGATCAGCTGAGGAGCTTCCTCCTCGAAGACTGATTCGCCGTTTCAACAGCTGGCAAAGAAGCCGGGCAATGCCCGGCTTTGTTCTGCTAGAATCGCGCTCCGTATGTGCGCTTGCAGTCAGGGCCACATCAGAAAAAAGGGCCTGTAGCTCAGTTGGTTAGAGCAGGGGACTCATAATCCCTTGGTCCCAGGTTCGAGTCCTGGCGGGCCCACCACTTTTTCGGTCAGATCACGCGCTCGATGTCGGCGAGCCACGCGCGCCAGTAGTCCAGCTTTTCGCGCAGGTCCTCGATCGCACTTATCTGGTCGCGCCACAATAACCTGACATGATCGCCAGGGCGTAGTTGACCCAGCAGGTGACGATCGGCACGCGTGACCTGAGCGACACGCGCATACCCACCCGTCGTCTGCGCGTCGACCGACAGCATGAAAACCTGCCCATCCTCCGGACACTGCACGGTACCCGGAAATACCGGCGCACTCGACATGCGACCGTCCGAGTCGATTGCGATTGCCGCGCCTTCGAGCATGATTCCCATGCGATCGCATCGCCCTGCAACACTGAAATTCGTATCAAACAGCTGCCGCCGATCCTGCAGCCAAGCGGTCTCTGCTGAATCGCAAACGCGAACCGCCCAGCTTTTTGACATGGGCGGCTGAAACTCGTCGGGCGTATCGAGTACCCCGACCGGTCGCTCATGGCGCACGATAGCGACGCGATCGCCCTTAACCAGCGCCCGCCCATGATGCCCGCCCAGCCCCGCCGGCAGATAGGTCGAGGTCGAGCCCAGGATCTCGTCCGCCTGCAGGCCTCCCGCGAATGCGGCATAGACGCGTGCACCCTGCTCCGCCGGACCCACCTGCAGTTCGTCACCGGCATTGGCTTCTCGCGTACTGTGAAGCGGCAGCGGTTTACCATCCAGCGTTGCCGGGGCGTGCGCACCGGTCAGTGCAACGGCTGTTTGCGAATGGAAGCGCAGCGTTAGCCTGCCGAGGACAATCTCCAGCGCGGGCGCCAGCAGGTCGTTGCCGACCAGCCGATTGGCCAATGCCATCGACAGCGGATCTGCCGGTCCGCTGGCCGGTACGCCAAGGTGACGCTGCCCCGTGCGCGGCGCCGCCTGGATCGTCGTCTGCGGGCCCGGTTTCAGGATTTCCAGCGTCACGGCTGTTGCTCCGCGATAAAACGCACGCGCATGCCGGGCTTGAGTGCGAACGGCGGCTCGGCGCTCGCATCGAACAGCGGATACGATGTGCGGCCAATCAGCACCCAGCCTCCCGGGCCCGGTAACGCATACAGCCCGGTTCGCCCGTCCGCGATACCGACCGAGCCTGCCGCAACGTGGGCGCGCGGCTGACGCAAGCGCGGCACAGCGAGGCGCTCGTCAAGGCCTCCGATATAGGCGAAGCCGGGCGTAAATCCGAGCATATCGACCGTGTAAACGTGGCCCGCATGCAGCGCGACCAGTTCTTCGGCAGAGAGCTTGAGCATCGCGCAAACAGCGTCAAAATCCGGACCAAACTCGCGACCGTAGCAAACTGGAATCGTTACCACCTCCGCTGACGTCGCCGCTGCGGGCATATCCATGCCGGTAGTCTCGTGGACCCTGCCGACGACAAAATCGGGGTCGAGCGTTGCCGCATCGAATCGAAGCACGACCGTGTCTATACCACCCACGACCTCCAGCCAATCGCCTGTGACCCGCAGGCGCTCGGCGAGACTGTCGGCCTCTGCCGGATTCGACACATCGATGCCGATCAGGTCGTCTCCACAGACGCGTATCTTGTTAGCCAACGGCACGGATCTCGATTCCCTGTTGCTCGAGGGCATGACGGACGGCGCGCGCCGCTTCCGCCGCACCTGGCGTATCGCCGTGGACGCAAACTGTGTCTGCTGACAGTGAAACGGTTCGGCCGTCGATGCTGGTCACCGCATGATCGCGCGCCAGCGAAATCGCCTGGGCTACGATGGCCGAGAGACTGCGATGCACGGCGCCGGGCTCTGCACGCGGCACCAGCCGTCCATCGGCGAGATAAGCCCTGTCGACAAACGCTTCCGCCAGGTACGGCAGCCCGCGACGGCCTGCCGCTAGCTGCAGTTCGCTGTTGGGCGGGCCAACCAGGTAAACACCGTCGCAGGCGTCGAGTACGGCTTCTGCCACGACGTCGGCCAGCTCGGCGTCTGCACAGGCGTCGTTGTACAAGGCGCCGTGCGGCTTTACGTGATGCAGTGCAGCGCCATGTTCAGAGACGATGTCGGACAACGATCGGATTTGTTTCACCAGCGTCGCCCGAAGATCGGACTCTGCAGTGAAACCGCTGCGCCGGCCAAAACCTTCGCGATCCGGGTAGGACGGGTGCGCACCTATTGCGACGCCGTTCGCGATGGCCGCCGTAACGGTGGCCTGCATGCTGGCCGTGTCGCCCGCATGTCCGCCACAGGCAATATTGCAGCTCGACACGACGCGCAGAATATCAGCGTCTGATGCTTCGCCTTCGCCGAGATCGGCATTGATGTCTATGCTCACCATTTGCTGATTTTCCCACCGCGACGACGCAAGTCCAATCACATGATATACACTGGATCACACGTCAATACTGTCAGGGAAATTACCATGCGTGTCGTACTAGTTACCGGGGCCAGCTCCGGGATCGGTGCCGCGATCGCCATTGCCTTCGCTGAGAACGGTTGGGACGTCATGGCCGCCGGTCGAGATGAGGGACGGCTCGAAGAAGTCGCTGATTTGTCGGCCAAGATTGTCACGTGGTCGGGCGAGCTGGGCGGTTCAGAGGACTGCGACGAGCTGGTACGCGATACGATTGACGAGTTCGGGCAACTCGACTGCCTCGTCAACAACGCGGGGGTCATCGTGCGTGCCGATGTCGCCGATACGAGCGACGAAGATTGGCGATACACGATGGCCATCAACCTGGACGTACCGTTTTTCCTGAGCCGCGCTGCCCTGCCGCATTTGCTGGGCGCCGAAGGCAGTATCGTGAATATTGCATCCGACTGGGGATTGCGCGGCGGCGAACGTGCGGCCGCCTACTGTGCCAGTAAAGGCGGCATCGTCCTGTTGACCAAAGCAATGGCCATAGACTATGCGCGAGAGGGACTGCGCGTGAATGCGATCTGCCCCGGGGATGTGGAGACGCCGATGCTTGCCGCCGAAGCCGACGAACAGGGCATGGAGCTCGACGCTTACCTTGAAGAAGCCGCGGAAGAGAGTCCCAATGGCCGAATTGCCACGCCGGAGGAAGTTGCGGAACTGGCCCTGTTCCTTGCCGGCGATGCGGCGACGCACATAACGGGCACCGCTATTCCGATCGACGGCGGGGCAACTGCCTGACCGTTGCTAACGCCTTCGGCGCCGCCAGTACCGGATCAGCAGGAAGCCGAACAACATGCCGCCGAGATGGGCGAAGTTTGCGACCCCGGGCGCCCCGCCGCTAACGCCCAGGTACAGCTCCAGCAGGCCGTAGATGATCACGAAGGTGATGGCTCGCATCGGAATCGGCGGAAACAGCGGCACCACGACGCGATTGGGGAAGGTCAGGCCGTAAGCAAGCAAGATGCCGAACACGCCGCCGGATGCGCCGACGGTCGGGTACAGCCCCCCCTGCATGCCCGCGACGATGAGCTGCACGATGCCTGCCCCCACTACGCAGACCAGGAAGTAAATCAGAAAACGCTGCGACCCCATGAACTGCTCGAGGTCGCGGCCAAACATCCACAGGCCGAACATGTTGAAAAAGATGTGGGTCGTGTTGCCATGCAGAAAGCCGTACGTGACGAGCTGCCAGGGCATGAACGGCGATCGCGGATCCGTTGCGGGCCACAGGGCAAAATTGATGAACATGAACTCCGCGCTCATTTGCTGCAAAGCAAACACCAGGCCGTTGGCGATGAGCAGCCCGAAAATGACGTTGGGTATCGTACTGCCTGGCCTGCGGCGATAAACGGTTTGGGTCATTCGTAGACTGTCCTGCCATCGAAAACTGTCATAGTTACCTTCGCTTCGTTGATTTCCGAGGCCGAAAGTTCAAACAAGTTGCGATCAAGGACAATGAGGTCAGCTCGTTTGCCAACTTCGATCGAGCCCTGCTCATGCTCCAGCCCCATCTGATAGGCGCCATTGATCGTGTACGCATCGATCATGGTCCTGAGATCAACGCGCTCATCTTCATTCAGGACCGGACCATCATTCGTATACGGATCCTGTCGTGTGACTGCAACCTCGATCGCATGCAGCGGGTTCAGGTCAGTCACGAAATAGTCGCTGCCACCAACGATGCGACCGCCGGCCTTCTGCACGCTCGCAATCGGGTACATTTGCCACGTCCGTTCCCTGCCGAGCATGGGAACGTCAAGCTCCAGGGCCGCCGGGTCCGGGTAGGCCCACAGTGGTTGAAAAACCGCCGCGATATCGAGCTCGCCGAATCGCGGCCGGTCGTCTTCATGAATCAGCTGCAGGTGCACAATCTGGTGGCGATTGTCGGACATGCCGTTTGCCTCTCGCATGGCTCCGAAGCCGTCTAGCGCCCGTCGAATGGCTGCATCGCCGATCGCGTGCACGTGCACCTGCAGACCCATGGCGTCGAAGCGCCTCATATAGCGATCAACTTCATCCTGCGTGTAAAAGAAGTCGCCCGATCCATAGTGCTCATCGGCGTATGGCTCGAGTAACGGGCTGGTGCCATATTCGATTACGCCGTCCATATAGATCTTGACGGAATCAACGTCGAGATTCTCGCGGCGCCACTGTTCACGCTCATCGAGAAACTCAAAAACGCTCTCATCGAAAACACCGGGTTGCCAGTTGATCGGCGAAAGGGACGCACGCACGCGCATGTCGAGTTCGCCGGCGTCCGCCAGCGCGACGATTGGCCGAATCAGCTCGCCGTCGAGACCCGGCTCGATCACGGCGGTAATTCCAACCGAGTGTGCGAGCGCCATGCCGGCCCGCACGCGATCAGTTCGTTGCTGCAGCGTCATCGGCGGCAGCTTGTTCTTCACCAACAGCATCGCCGCGTCCCGGAGTGTGCCGCTGGGTTCACCGGTTTCTGCATCGCGCTCGATTACGCCGGCAGGCGGGCTTTCAGTCCCGGCGTCGAGCCCTACTGTCTCCATCGCCTTGCTGTTCACCCATGCCGCGTGACCAAAACTCGACTCGAGATACACGGGGCGATCCGGAAACAGCAGATCCAGCAGACCTTTTTGCGGGTTCGCATCCGGCCATAACCATTCGCCCCAGCCGCCTCCCAGTATCCAGCCGTCACCTCCTAACCCGGCCAGTGACGTGCACTCCTTGAGTCGTTCGGCAACGTCTTCGGGCGTTTCCAGACGAAGCAGGCTGCATTCCTGGTCGGCCATGACACCGATCATGATGTGGATATGCGAATCGTGGAATCCCGGCAGCATCATCTGCCGCCTGAGGTCTGTGACCTGCGTGGTATCACCGATACGGCGACTGGCGCCGGCATTGTCACCCACGTAAACGATCTTTCCCTCTTTGATTGCGATGGCTTCGGCCCAGCTGCGGTTCTCATCGACCGTGTATACCTGTCCATTCAGGAACACACGGTCGGCCGCTGTCTCTGCAACGTGGTCCGTCGGGGGACTACAGGCGATCAGGCCAAGCAATGCCGGGCCAATTGACATGTTCAAGTGTCTTCGCATCACCAGCCGCCGCCGCCCCCGCCGCCGCCACCACCACCGGACGATCCGCCGCCTCCGCCGCCCGACGACGAACCCGGTGGCGAAACCGACGAACTGATTGCCGAATTCAGGCTACTGGACAGCTTTCTGGTCGTCTTGCCCAGGTTGGAGCTGTTCCAGGAACCGTTGTACCAGGACGGCCGGTATTCTCCGCCGTCCGGACCTCGAATACTGGCGAGTATCGTCGCGAAACGTTCCGACCACTGCTGATCGACACCGAGCGCCAGCGCAAAGGGCAAGAACGCTTCGAACAGCTCCGGCGTTTTCTGTGGCGGGTTTCGGAGGTTCAGTTCGTCTTTCTCGGCGATTTCGAGGTAGTCCTTGAATCCCAGCATTTCGTCCAGCAGTTTTCGACCCCGTATCGTGGGACGTTTCATGATGATGGCAAAGAACGCCATCGTAACGAATGACAAAATGATGGTTGCAATGACCAATGGTGTCGGGCCGCGACCGATGTTCAGGGCAATTAGCATCGAACCAATAATGATCAGAATAGCCGGAACATTGAGCAACATGTTGGTCTTGAAATAGTGCTGCTTGTAGTCCTTCACCAGGGACCTGCGGTGGGCGCTCCGGGCTTTGCCCAGCACCGCGTGATTCTTGTCGTCAAGTTCGACCGTGCTGCCACTCTTGAACAGCCCGGTGTAGAGTTCGCGCTCGCCGGCCGCCAGGGGTGGCTTGAGTTCCCCCGACTCTTGCTTGATTAACCAGTGAGTCTTTCCCCGTTTCTTGATTTCGAGGTAGCCCTTGACCGCGAGATTCACGACAGCCGCCGTCATCACTTTGTCGTCGTAGTACATCTGCCTGATGTAGCGTAGCGACGCCGGTGAGAAGCCTGCGGGGGGCGCGTAGCGCGTCACGATAACGCCTTCCTCAGGATCCCGGCCGTACTTGCGCCAGACTGGAACGTAGTAAGCGAGCAACAGCAGGTAACCAATCACGGCTGCGAGCAGGTTCTTGTTGTCCTTCAGCAGCCAGCCGATGCGATCGACCCTGGTTGGCTCGTCGACAAAGCCTTTGGGCCATCCGACAACTATCGTCAGACCATTAACCGGCGAAAGAGGGCTGTTCGCCTCGAAAAAAACCCGCCTCCCCGAGTCGAGTCGTGAGCGGTAGTCTCTGCCTCTGGCGCCGAAGGGGCCCGTATACGCTTCCTCGCTGATGCCGCCTAACGGCGCGTCGAACTCCAGCACCACCGTAGCGCTCGCTTTGTCTATTGGAAACGCCCAGTCGAACCCCGTTACGTTCCAGTAAAGCTCATCATGCTCGTCAAAAAAACCGAGCATTCGACTGGCCCGGTAACGAAATGTGTAGGTATGCACACCCTGATCGATGAATCGATTGGCGCTGCCAAAATAAGTTCTGATGCCGTTACGCAGGGCCTGGGTATGGAAGGACTCTGGTCTGTCGTTTCTCAAGACCGCGAGCGGCACAAAGTCGACAACGTATGAGTTGCCCAACTTGTCTTCGTACTCGGTCGGAAAATCCCGGTAGATACCGCGCTTGATGCGATTCCCTTCGGCCCGGACTTTGATCGTTTCGGTAACCTCGATCGTGCCGTCGGTCATGACACGAATGTCGCTGTGAAAACTCAGAATCCGCTCATCGGCGATCGCCGTCAGTGACAGCAGCAGAAGCAGAAGCGTCGTAGCCCGGCTCATTCAACCGAACCAATCCTGACCAGTGGCACGTTTGCCGCATCGTCAGATTTCTTCTGGAAAAATTCCCGCATCGAAAAGTTGAACCAGCCGGCGATGATGTTGCTCGGCACGATCTCGGTCATTGTGTTGTAGTCACGAACCGACCCATTGTAATAGCGGCGCGCAAACTGCAGGTAGTTCTCGGTTTCCACGAGCTCGTTTTGCAGGCTGAGGAAATTCTCGTTGGCCTTGAGATCCGGGTAGTTCTCGGCAATCGCGATGATCCGCTCAATGCCCGCACTGAGCTTCTCCTCGGCCCTGCCTTTCGCGCTCACGTCCGCCATCTGCATGGCCTCGGCTCGCAGCTCGGTGACCGCCTCGAGCGTTGCACGCTCATACTTGGCGTACTGGTCGACCGCCGCCACCAGTCTCGGAATGAGGTCGTGCCGTCGCTGCAGCTGCACGTCGATATCGCTCCAGGCCGTATCGACCCGGTTGCGACTGCGAATGAGGCGGTTATAAAGGACAACGCCAACCAGGCCAATCAGGCCAATCAGGATGAGTACCACAACAATAATCGATGTCATAGGTGCCAGCCTCCGGTTTGCCCGGAGCACATCCTATCATCTGCAGGACCGGTTCATCGCCGCGATCGCAGCGTACCGCGCGAAAAAACTAATACCAGAAAGAAAAGAAGATCTGGTAGACGTCGGCGTCGAGTTTATAGAGCGGTTCTTCGCCGATCGGCGCGAGCGCCGTCAAGTCCGAGAAGTCATGAAAGTCGACATGCAGCATGTCGATCGATGCCGTGACCGAGCCTTTCTTCAGAAAGCCCCAGCCCTCGTTTTCATTGAGGAATTCGTAGGCCGCTTTCAGTTTGAACGTATAGCTGGTCAGCGGGCTCAGCTCTTTGTCACGACCACGGAAATTGGTTGCCTGTGACCTGGGGAAGAGATCGCTGTAAAAATGCGCGCCCGTCTGATCGTGATAGCGAAACTTGCCCGTAAACGTGAAATCTCTCCACGGGTGAATATAGGTTAGCGAGGCTGTATGACTTTCAATGTCCCAGGTATCGGTGAAGTACCGGTATTCGCCTTCAATGGCCGCACGATACGGCAGGAAGTATCGCGCCCTCATCCCCAGGGCATTGCTGGTGCGCGTATTCGGGTACAGTTCCTCTTCATAACTATAGCCGCGCCCAAGCAAATCGCTCGCATCAAAATAACGAACCGTCCGATACGGGTTATTTAAATAGCCCTCGTCAGTCATGGTTTCGAAATTCAGCGTCGCTATCAGGTTTTTTGTCAGGATCTGTGTCAAACCAACGCCGTAAATTTGCTTGTCCAGATCTTTTTCGAACGCATCGTCTCCGGACTTCCGGACAATATCGTCCCCGAGCGCATAGCTCAGCGTCAGCGTTGTCAGAGCACCGAACATGTCCTGACTCACCGAGAAATTATAGGTCGACGCATCGTAGTCGGACTCTTCGCTGCTCGTATAGCCGACGCGCATGGTCGTATTACCCCGCAGGTAATCCATACCCATCGACCACTGCTTGCGTTCTTCGGTATAGGGACTCGCTGTCGTAATGACGTCAATTGACGCCGAAGTCACCATGTCGACGTAGTAGTTGCCAACGAAGGATAGGCTCTTTCCGACCTGCTTGCGGACCAGGATAGACGGGCCGTCGATCTCGACACCGCCACCATCGTAAAGGTGATAAAGAATGTCGGCGCGGTCTTCCGGCAACACGCCTGCATGGGCGGTGCCAAAAGCCATCACCATGGCTGCAATCAAGACTCCGCGTCGGCACATCATCGCCACTCGATACCGCTAATTGCAGCCGCAGCCACCGCCGACCGCGCCTTCCCCGCCGCGAGCGCCTTCGCGGGCTTCGTAAACGTGCTGCAAATAAGCGGTTGAAACGGGGTCACCATCGAGCGCCATAATCGGATCCGCAAGCCTGTCACGCTCGTAGGGCTTTACCCAGGGCTCGACATTACCGCATCCGGACAGTCCGCCGATGACGAGCAGCGGCAGAAAAATTCGACCAATCGCTAAACAATACTTTTGCATAATGCCACTTTATCCCGGAAAACCGGTTTGAAACCGTGATCCCTGCCTCAGAAGAACACCGTGAAACCAAGGTGAGCCTCGAGATTATGGGCCGTCTTCTCCTCACCAAGGAGATCGATATCGAACAGGTGATCGCGGAAATCGAGGTGCAGCGCAATCGAGTCTGTTAGCAAGAATCGATAGCCGGCGCCAACGTTGACCGTGAACCGGTCATCGCCGGCAAATCGCGTGGAGCCCAGCCCCGCAATCAAGTACAGGTTGGTGTTATAAGCGCGCCCTTCGCCGATAAAAACTTCGCCGGGCAGGATGTTATAGCCCAGATTCAGGTTGTAGTACGTAAAGGTCCGCTGGCTGTCCGTTATGAGCCGGGCGCCACCTGACAGTTCTTCGAAGCTTGTCAGCCCCGCCTCGGTCTGCCCGACCGTGCCTTCAACAAAGAAGCCGGCCGTGATGTGGTAGGCCAGCCGCACACCGTAGACGACATCGGTACCAAAATCTTCGACGCTCATGATGCCGACATAGCCACCGATCTCGAAATCCTCTCGATCGATTGCCGGTTCCTTGATTTCGCGACGCTCAACTTCGGGATCGATGACCTGCCCTGGCGCTTCCGACGTGGGAGGCGGCGCCTCTTCGTCGCCGAAGCCGAACAGGTTCTTCGTCGCCGCACAGCCCGACAGGCTGATCATGGCAATGATCAGAAAAAGAACGCGAAACCGACCTTCCATTCCTCTACTTCCTCATTTTCGTCCCGGCTCGTGAACACCACGTAGCTCTTGTACTCGGCTCGCAACAAAAAGCGCCGCGATGCATATATACGGAATCCCGCGCCAACGTGCCCAATCTGATCGGTGCGATCCTCACCCTGGATGATCGTCGATTTCGGCTCGGTGCGGATGATGCCGGCGCCCAGCGTGAAGAATGGCGATACGCGCCAATCCGGCCACGCTTCGTGAACGACATTAACACTGCCCATCCAGCCATTCGAGAAATTACCCAAAATCTGTGAACCCCATGCCTCCAGCGACACATAGGGGTTGAGCGAGTACCCGCCGTACAGCGAAATGATGTTCGCACCGCCAAAGTCACCGGCCAGAATTCCGGTCTCCCACTTGGCGTTCGTGAAGTCATCGATGTCGGCCTGCTCGAAACTGACCCTGTCGCCGTCCGGCTGCAGCGTCAGCTCCATTTGAGCGCGATCGACCCAGCCCTCTTTGCCGTTTGCAGCCCGAACCAGGTACCAGTCCGTGCGCTGCATCAGGACATCGACTGACTCACCGCGGTCGACAACATGGAAAATCGGGTAGCCGCTGCCGGGTCCGGTGCGCAATTCCAGGTAGGGGTCGGCAACGGCAACGGAGCGATAGTCATCGGCGGCCTGGACCGGCGCTGTCAGAAAAATCTGCAGTACGACGGCAACCAGGCATCCGAACCAGGCGGATTTAGTTGGCGGGGGCGTCGAAGGGATTGTTGTAATACTGGGCTCCGACATCCAACCATTCCGCAACAAGGCGTCGCTCCGCTTGGGACAATATATTGAAGTGTAGATCCGATGGATCGTTGAATCGGTCAAAGAAATCGCTCGATAACCTTGCGCCCAAGAACGCTCTCAATGGCGGCGGACCGTTCGAGATTGGAGCCAGAATGTCGTTTCCGTCTGCATCCTGTCCGACAACTTCAGTCGCATCGACCAACACGCCATTGTCCAGAACCTGAAGGTTATCAGTAACTAACAGCTCGCGATAGGCATGGAAGTGATCGGGCTCATCAACCGACAGGCCATCCTGGAGCTCCAGCTGGCCGGCGGGGACGCGTGCGGCGCCATTTGCGGGATCCACGGGCGTATGACAGTTAAGGCAGTTGTTGTTGACCTGCTGGCCGGAAACCGGGTCGATCAACGGCACTTCCGGCGTGTCGGGATCATTATCATCATCGAAAGTGGCCAGGCGCGGCTGGCTCCATAGCGGGTGAATGATCGTTTCGTAGTTGATGACACTGCGGCAGTTCGACTGCCAGTCCTGCTGACAGGACAAGGTGGTCGGCGACGCCGTCGTCAAGGCGGTGTACAGGTAATCGATGTCGGCATTGTTCGCCGCGATCACCGGGTCTGCCGTCCAGACGTCACGGTAAATGACGTTCATTGACGGTTCGATCGAGGAACAGGAACCATCTGCGCAGGTTATGCGCGCGCGCACTTCCGCCATCGTTTCGCCGACGGTGGCAATGGGCCAGACCATATCATCGGTACCCGGGAATGCCGTGATACCGCTCGGCGCGCCCGCGTACGCGCTTTCAAAAGCGTCGATACGGCCGTGAGACACGCCGCTGTTGGCATCGTGGCAGCCATTGCATCTCAGTTCCTGGCCGGCGCCAAGCGACATCCAGTTCTGGTGCCGTTGCGTGATGCGGTGGCCGTTCTCGTCGAGCACGCTGACCATCAGTGCGGTGTTGGCCGGTACCTTCACCATGACAGAGCCATCGGGCTCGACCATCGCATAGCCGACGATTTCCTTCATTCCAAACTGGGTCGTAACGCCGAATGCGGTGTTGTCAATGTCCCGCAGGTCGTCGTCCGGCTGTGATACCGCTTTTTCGATGCGCAGGAAACGGGCAATTCGATCGGCGGCCAGGGTCTGCGTAGGATCGGCCACCGTCGGGATATCGACAATTGCCGCGCCGTCAAAATCGTAAACGCTGCGGATGTTCAGCAGTGCTTCGCCGCTGTCAGCAAGCGTCACGTCGAGCGGATAGTCGTTCATGCCGTCGAGAACGACTGGTGGAATTGGCCGGGGGTCGGCTGAAACCACTTCGGTGAACATGAAGCCTTCTTCACCCGGCACGATGGGCAGCTGCGTATCATCACGCGGATCGTAGATCCAGATGCCGTACAGCGGCGGCGCGACAAACAGGTCGCCCTCGACCGGCGTTGGCGGATTGTTCGGATCAACCAAGATGACGTTCGCGAGGCGGTCCTCGGTGCAAGGAACGATCTGACTGTCCTCCGTCGCGGGATCCCCGTCGTCAGCCAGTATTTCGACCAGGCGACACTGGCTCCAGCTGACCATCAGCCGATCCGTGCCATCCTGAATGGGGTACACGGAGAAGTAGCGACCGCCGACCGAAGGCGCGCCCGGTATCGTCGAAACCTCGTTGATGGTCGCGTCTTCCTGCGCCGGGCCGGTCAGGATACCGATGTTCTCCTTTGTCGGCTGCGTGTTCTCCAGGTACTGAGGTGTATCGATCAGCAGCAGTTCGCCGCCGCCTTCCGTATTCGTAAACGGGCGGGCGAGCACCATGACGCGACCGTCTGAAACCTGGCGCGGCTGCATGAACTGAATGATGTCGCCATTGGTTCCCGTAGCATGACTCTGCTGCCCGTAAAGCAACTCCAGGGCCGAGCCGTCTGGATTCATGCGATACAGGTTTACGGCGTTATTCGACTGGTTGTGGTCCCAGCGGCTGAAGACGATTTTGCCATCCGCCATTACAGAGGGATCGAGGTCGTGGCTCTGGTTGAAAGTCACCTGCTTTACGCCCGTGCCGTCGTCATTCATGACATGCAGGTTAAAAGCGGGCTCGTTGTCGTCCTCATCCTGGGCCGGGAAAGCCCCTTTTCCTTCGTCGAGTAAGACTGCCTGCGACTGGGTCTGACGCGTCGAGGAAAAGATTATCCGTCCATCCGGCAGGTACTTCGGCATGATGTCATGCCCGATCCCGGCCGTGAGATCGGATGTTATGACCCGCAGCAGCTCGCCGGTTTCAAACGTGTACTGCCATATATTCCAGGTCGGCAGATCTTCCTCGTCCAGGTTCGGGTCGAACGGCACGCGCATGGCGAACAGCACGCGGCTGCCGTCATAGTCGATTTCAACGTCGCGAATGGCCGCGAGGCCCTGCGATACGCTTTCGGTAATATTGATCGCTTCGGCGCTGGGCGATGCGCGATCTCGAAAATAGAGGTCGGCGCCGAATTCGAACGTGATCTGCTCTCGCAGATCCTGCTGCTGGAATGTGCCGTTGTCATCGACCGGAAGCGGCGACTTTATGTAGGCAATCGGGAAATCGATAACCACAGGATCCGGATCCTGTCCGGTGCCTATCTGTACACCGTCTCCCCTGCTGCAGGCGGCGACCACCAGACATGCCATTGACAACGCGACCGTCCTGGTCACTTTGCTCGTAGTTCCTTCTCCGGATTGTCGTGCCAGCCTAAACATAGCTTTCACCTTGGGTCATCATGCCAGCGTACGACGCGATGCACTGGCCGTACCGTTAACGCAGTCACAAACCGCAATTAACCGTTTATCGAACGTTGCCCCGAAATATTCGGCGCGTGTTGCTCTCGATTATAGGAGAGGCCTCAAGCTCTTTGTAATGTCTCAAAAGCACGACATTGAACAAAATCAAACGGAATTCATTCCGCATCGCCCCTGCCAGTACATGCTGCGACGCGGGATTCGGTTCCATAACGACGATTAACTGCGCGACAAAAAAGTGTGATTTTTGTGCCACGTTAAGAAACCCCATGAACTTTATGTCGCTTCCATTTGTTGTTTGGGCGTGTCAATTCGTTACCGACCTGTCTCCCTTCCGCGACAGTTGCACTGTCTTTGTCAATCAGTAGCTTAGACATCCGGGTCATAAACCTTGTGCCGAAGCACCGACAATGACTTGACATATCTCTGCCTTGGCACGTTCCGAGCACATAAGAATAAGTAACTGATTCACATATATTTTTTGAAGATTGTCCGCGCCCCAATCGAGACTGGCACAGCACTTGCTTTATAGATTAAAGATCGATTGAAAACCGAACCGTGATACGTGAATTCGTGAATGCACGCACGGCGAAGACTGAAAAGGTCTGGCAAGATTTTTCTTGCCAAGTTGAGCAACCGATCTGGCGGACAGGAGTCCACCGCGTAAATGTGGAGCTACAAGGAGCAAGAGATTTGGCGCGCGTCACGCGACGCAGCAAATCAGTCCTGACTAATTCGTGGCTCAGGGTGCGTGATTCCCGGAGACGTTCGGGTACACAAGTAAGCACAATGTTTGAATCGTACGAGTGACGAGCAGAAACGATATGAATAACAGGATGTGGAACCTACACACATGGATCGCGCTTACAGTATTGCTGTCAGTAATGCTCGCGGCGCCGGCAGGTGCCCAGACCAGGGAACAGGCCAAGCGTATTTATGATCGTCTCGCCGGTGTACCGCCGACCGAAACGGTCTTGGACGCAATGGAAAACAACACCGGAACGGACCCCGTCTGCGTCAGCAATGCCGTTTCCGGGGCCGCCTGCGCAGCGTACATTGCAATGGAAAACAGCAGCTTTTACAACGTGACGCTGAAAAATTTCGCCGCACCCTGGACGAATCGCGACCGCTCTGTGTTCGTTCCGCTCAATGATTACATCGCGACCGTAATCGGCATGATCCGCGACGACGTGGACTTCCGCACCGTGCTGTCGGCCGACCTGCAGTACGTCGGGCGCGCCGGGACCGTTTCTTCTGCGCCGGCTGGTAACAACAACAATCACTACGAGCAGCTGGAAGCAGGGAATCACGACCTTAAAGCCGTGCTCGAGCCAACGACACAGTCAGGCATAAACGGTATCCCCTCCACGGCAACGGCCGGTGTGATGACGTCGCGCGCGGCGTCCGAAGCATTTTTCATCGCCGGCACCAACCGCGCAATGTTCCGTTTTACGATGGTCAATCACTTTTGTACGGACATGGAACAGTTGCATGATCCGCGCCTGTCCCCGGATCGCATCCGTCAGGATGTGAGCCGGAGCCCCGGTGGCGACAGCCGCCTGTTCCTGAACAACTGCGTCGGCTGCCACACGGGCATGGACCCGATGGCGCAGGCGTTTGCTTACTACAACTACAACGACGCCACGGGCACGATCGAGTACACCGCTGGCAATGTCCAGCCCAAGTATTTCAATAACGACCTGAACTTCCCGCAGGGATTCCGCACGCCGGACGATCACTGGACGAACTACTGGCGCAACGGCCAGAACCGTTACCTTGGCTTCAACGGCCCGGGTACCGGGGATGACTTCGGCGCCAAGTCACTCGGCGTGGAGCTTGCCAACAGTGACGCGTTCGCGGCCTGCCAGGTGAAGAAAGTATTCAAGGCAGTGTGCCTGCGCGATCCCGAGACGGTCAGCGACCACAGCAGGGTCGACCAGATCAATTCAAGTTTTGCGGCCAACGGCTTCAGGATGAAACAGGTGTTCGCGGATACCGCCGAATACTGCATGGGCCAGTAGGGAGATTATGACAATGAATAAAGCAATTGGAATTGCTGACTGGCCTGTGGTTACGCGCGCACTGAAAAGCGGCGCAGTTGCCGCGCTTGCGAGCATCGTTCTCGCCGCCTGCGGCGGCGGCGCGCAAACGACCGAAAACCCCGTGTCGCAGGGTCCTGGTAACAATAACAACGCGGTGTATACGGGCCCCGTCGCTCGTGATGCCGACGTCCTCAAGTTTCAACAGGAATTCTGGATCAACGTAAAGACGACGGACCGCTGCGGCTCGTGCCATAACGAATCGGTTGGCCAGGTGCCGATGTTCGTCCGCAATGATGACATCAACATGGCCTACGACGAGGCCGTTACCGTGACCAATGTGCAGCAGCCATCGTTGTCGCGCATTGTGGAAAAAGTCAGTGAACCGCCTATTGGCCACAACTGCTGGGTCGCGGACCCGGGCGTTTGCGGCACGATCATGACCACCTGGATCGAGAATTGGGTTGGCGCAGCAGCGGGCGGCGGACGGCAGATTGTCCTGACTGCTCCGCCGGATCGTAATCCCAGCGACAGCAAGAACTTCCCGACGGACCCGGCGCTGTTCGAGCAGTTCGTCTACACGCCGATTCTCGCGGAGTATTGCGACGGTTGCCACAGTTCGGAATCCCCGACAGCACAGCAACCGTACTTCGCAGAGCTTGATGTAGCGAGCGCGTACGAAGCGGCCAAGTCAAGGATCAACCTGGACACCCCCGCCGATTCTCGCTTTGTCATCAAGGTATCACCGGGCTCTCAAGGCGGTGAATCACACAACTGCTGGAACAACGACTGTGCGACGGCTTCCGTCGAAATGCTGAACGCAATCACAGCCTTCGCGAATGCGATCGATCCAACAACGGTCAATCCGGATCTTGTCCACAGCAAGGCCGTGCGCCTCGTTGACGGCACGCTCGCGTCCGGCGGCAATCGCTATGAAGACGCACAGATTGCTCTGTGGGAATTCAAGACCGGCACGGGCTTGACGGCCTTTGATACGAGCGGCGTCGACCCGGCCATCGATCTGAACCTGTCGGGTGACGTCACCTGGTACGGCGGCTGGGGCATCACAATCGGTTACAACCAGGCGCAGGGTCCCGGCAAAGCACAGGGCTCGACGACGGCCAGCAAGAAACTCGCCGACATACTGCAGGAATCAGGCGAGTTTTCGATCGAAGCCTGGGTCGTACCGGCAAATGTGACTCAGGACATGTCGAAGATCGTCAGCTACTCGGCCGGCCAGACGTCTCGCAACTTCACGCTGCAGCAGACGCTTTACAACTATGACTTCCTGTTGCGCACGAATGCACAGGACGCCAACGGTGACCCGCTGACCGACCTGAACGGAAATCCGCAGCTATCCACACCGGACGCCGACGAAGTACTGCAGGCTACATTGCAACACGTCGTCGCAACGTACAACCCGGTTGACGGACGCAGAATTTACGTTAACGGCGTGCTTGCCAGCAATGCCGATCCGGTTCCCGGAGGTACGTTCGTGGACTGGCAGGACACGTTCGCCCTGGTGCTCGGCAATGAGGCCTCCGGCGACGGTCTGTGGGAAGGCACATTCCGGCTCGCCGCGATTCACCGCCGCGCGCTCAGCGAAGAACAGATCAATCAGAACTTCGATGCGGGTGTCGGTGAACGCTTTTACCTGCTGTTCGATATCTCCGAGCGTATCGGCGCCCCGGTGCAAACGTCTTACGTCCTGTTTGAAGCGCAGCAATTCGACTCATACGCCTACCTGTTCGACAAGCCGCATTTCACGACGCTTGACGGCACGACGCCGTCCGGCATTACCATGCAGGGCATGCGCGTAGCGATGAACGGCCAGGAAGCGCCGGTCGGACAGAGTTACGCGAACCTCAATGAATCGCTCGACCTTTCGAATCCGGCGGCGCTGGACGAACTCGGTCAGCCGCTCTCCGTGCTTGGTGCCGTGCTGCCGCTCGAGAAAGGGCCGGAGGACGACGAGTTCTTCCTGACGTTCGACAACCTCGGCGGCGTGACCTTCAATCGCACCGAAGACCCGATGCTTGTTGTGACTGACTATATCGCAACAGCTGAAGAGCGCAGTTCGGACATCGGCGTCAAGACCTTCGACGAGATTGATGCGACCTATGCCGCGATCACGGGTATCGATCGCACGACCTACCAGCGCGGCGGCAACTTCCTGGTGGATGAAACCTACCAGGAGCTGCGTCAGTCGTTGCCGGCCGTCGAGAATATCGAAGCCGTCTTGTCATCGCACCAGGTTGCCATCGCCCAGCTCGCGATCCAGTACTGCGATGCGGCCGTCGAAGACGCAACGATCTGGCCCGGATTCAACTTCGGTGCGGCACCTGGCCAGGCATTCAGCGTAACCAATCGCGACAGCTTTGTTGAGCCGTTGATTGCGCGCGCAGTCGGACACTCATCGACGAGCCCACAGCTGGACTCGCAGCCCAGCTATACGATCGTTCACGATGAGATCGCCGCGTTTATCTCGGGCGGCGGCAATCGTCCAGACAATCTTATCGATCGCTTGCTGGGAGGTACGAGTGACACGCGCGCAATCGCCAAAGGTGTTTGCGCTTCGGTACTCGGCAGCGCAGTTACACTGATTCAGTAAAGACAGGACATTAAAGGAAGC